>Ga0208519_100026_pt1 | contig 229259 bp, 215 predicted proteins | sample LakWasM130_HOW14_2_FD_183940 | JGI IMG/M metagenome (GOLD analysis project Ga0208519, IMG submission 183940) | Freshwater sediment methanotrophic microbial communities from Lake Washington under simulated oxygen tension - Sediment Metagenome... | ecosystem: Environmental > Aquatic > Freshwater...
ACATGCCTTTGTAAACGATAGTGCGTGATGACAATGAAGGCATGTAGAACGCTGCATTATCTTGCAACTCAAGTGCACGTACCGCATGTTCAATGCGTTTACGAATCACAAATAATTTACGCTCAAATACGTTTTGGTCTGCCACTGTGCTTGAGATAAACACTTGACGCATGGTTGGCTCTACATCACGTGCGGCTTGGGCAATGTTGCTGTTATCTACTGGCACATCACGCCAGCCTAGCAACGTTTGATTTTCTTCAGCAACGATTGTTGTAAACAACGCTTCACAAGCTTCGCGATTTTTTGCGGTTTGCGGTAAAAACACATTACCTACCGCATATTGGCCAGCCGCCGGCAACTCAATACCGAGCTTCGCAGCCTCTTTGCGCATAAAGGCATCTGGCATTTGCATGAGCAAACCCGCACCATCACCCAATTTAGGGTCATAGCCAGTCGCGCCACGGTGCGTTAGGTTGGTTAATAGCTCCAAGCCTTTTTGCACGATCTCGTGACTTTTTTTGCCTTTAATGTGTGCGACAAAACCAACACCACAAGCATCGCGCTCGTTAGAAGGTCTGTATAAACCTTGTTTTGCTGGTCGCCCTGAGTACAAATCAGGATTAACTGCAGCTACATCATCATGTGCAGCCAGTGCGTTTTCAGAACCAATTTGCTTACTTAAATCTGTTGCCATATTATCTAATCACAAAACATTTAGCGGAACCTTCAAGTTTACCGCTAAATACCTATGAGTTCAATAAGATAGAGCCGAAAGATAAATATTTTTTATGAAAAAGCCATGAAAGTAACCCGATAACACAAAGCAAACTTTGCGCTTATCAATAACAATTACTACCGATTAGCAATTGCCAAAAATGCTTTTTTAGCCACCTTTAGTGTAAAGGCAATATCATCATCCGTATGCGCTGCTGACACGAAGCCCGCTTCAAAAGCGGATGGCCCCAAATAAATACCGGCATCCAACATGCTATGGAAGAATTGATTGAAATTTTCTTTATTGGTATGCATCACCTCTGCAAAACTACTAGGACACTGCTCACTGAAGTACAAACCAAACATGCCGCCAACACTTTGTGCACTAAATACAACACCAGTCTCTTTTGCCGCAGCAACCAAACCATCAATCAACTTTTTAGTTTTTGCCGTGAGTTTTGCATGAAAATCTGGCGCTTGAATCAACTTTAGCGTTTCCAAGCCAGCCGTCACTGCAACTGGATTACCTGACAATGTACCAGCCTGATACACCGCACCTAAAGGTGCCAAGCATTGCATAATATCTTTACGCCCACCAAATGCACCTACTGGCAAACCGCCACCAATCACCTTACCCAAGGTCGTCATATCTGGCTTGATGCCATACAAGGCCTGTGCACCACCTAAATGCACACGGAAACCAGTCATGACTTCATCAAAAATCAGTACTGCGCCATGCTGCGTGCAAAGCTCACGCAAGGTTTGCAAGAACTCCATATGCGGCACGACTAGATTCATATTACCGACAACAGGCTCAATAATGACACAAGCGATTTCATCACCCGCTTTTGCGAACAACTCTTTTAACTGCTGTGTGTTGTTATATTCAAGCGTTAAAGTGTGAGCAGCAACCTCTGCAGGCACACCAGCTGAGCTAGGCTCACCAAATGTGAGTAAACCAGAGCCTGCTTTTACCAATAAGGCATCTGAATGTCCGTGGTAACAACCCTCAAACTTCACAAGCTTATTGCGACCAGTAAAACCACGCGCCACACGAATCGCACTCATGGTTGCCTCTGTACCACTGCTCACCAAGCGCACTTGCTCCATGCTCGGCACCAGCTTATTAATCAACGCAGCCATCTCTAACTCTAAGCCTGTAGGCGCTCCAAAAGATAGGCTATTTGCAGCAACTGCTTGCACAGCTCCAATGACATCAGGATGCGCGTGACCCACAATCATCGGACCCCAAGAGTTAATGTAATCAATGTACTCTTTACCATCGACATCCCATAACTTAGAACCCAATCCCTTTTTAAAGAAGATGGGCGTACCACCTACACTACGGAAGGCGCGCACTGGCGAATTGACACCTCCAGGAATTAGTTGCTGTGATTTTTCAAAAAGGGTTTGATTGGCTGAGGTCATGATTGAAATAGCTTTGTAAATTGTTGAGAGGTTAATTTTACGTCATCTGCATTAAAAATTGCATTGATAACGGCCACTGAACTTGCACCAGCAGCTATTGCTAACGGTGCATTTTCTAAGGTAATACCACCGATGGCCACGGCAGGAACATGAAGCTCGGCTTTCGCCTGGGTGAATAAATGCAGCCCTGCTACTGGCGCATTTGGCTTAGTACTCGAAGCAAAGCACGCACCAAACGCCACATAATCTGCACCTAACTGTTGAGCAGAAAGTGCCAGATCAAAACGGTTATAACAAGACGCACCTAAGATTTTATCATTTCCCAATCTAACTCTAGTTTCGGCTAAATTGCCGTCATCTGCACCAAAGTGCACGCCATCGGCATCTAACGTCAGGCAAAGCTTGATGGAATCATTAATAATAAAAGGTACTTGATATTGGCGGCACAAGGGCAATAAGGCACGTGCCTGCTGTGTTTTAAGCTTATGGTCTGCTAGCTTGTTGCGATACTGCAAAATACCAATACCACCTTGCAAGGCAGCCTCCACCTTAGCAAGCAGAATATCCGTATCCTGCTCATCTGGCGTAATTGCGTAAAGCCCTTTAATTGCCGACATACTTATTGGAGTCTAGTGCGTTTTAACACTGCCATCGCCACTATTGATGACTGGGTCTTCTTCATCTCGTGCCCAAAACATGCGGTCAGGAATGTACTGACCCATGCCTGGCCTGAAACCATTCTTAAGGGTTTGCCATGTGTATTCTTGTGCTTCTAGCACTGCATCTTCAATGCTGAGGCCATGCGCCATACAGGCGGCAATTGCACTGGTAAGCGTACAACCTGATCCATGGTAACTGCCAGCCAAACGCTCCCATTTATAGGCCTTAATCAGCTTGTCTTCGCCGTAGAGTGTATTGGTCACTTCAGTGGTACGTTCATGCGTACCCGTAATCAACACATACTCACTACCCATTGCCAATAATCGTGCAGCGCTCTCATCTAAAGAGGTTAATCCGACCTCTTCAGCTTCATCAGCAAATGCAAACCTACGCGCTTCTAAACTATTAGGCGTAATTAATGTAGCTTGTGGAAACAGCAGCTCGACCATTGCCTCCATCATTTCATCATTGCTTAAATCATCACCGCGGCCAGAAGTTAAAATAGGGTCAATTAACAAAGGAATATCTGGATAATCTGCCATAATTTCCGCAATCACCGCGATATTTTCAACCGAACCTAATAAGCCCAACTTAAAGGCTGAAACTTGTACATCCTCTAAAATTGCGCGCGCCTGATCATTAACCCAATCAGGGTCCATGGCTAATACACCATCAACACCGACGGTATCTTGCGCAGTAATTGCAGTCACCACTGACAGTGGATGACAGCCGATACTGGCGAAGGTAAGTATATCCGCCTGTAGCCCAGCACCACTGCTTGGGTCTGTACCTGCGAATGTTAAAACTGACGGGGGTGCTTGGTTTGCCATAATATTATCGCTAATCGCTAAAGTTGGAGCGGGTGACGGGAATCGAACCCGCGTATCGAGCTTGGGAAGCTAGCGTTCTACCATTGAACTACACCCGCATAAATAAATACTTAAATGAGATACTAGCTGTAATTAGCAGCCTGCTTATTTTACCACCAAACCTGTATGCACTAAACCTAGTAAGCAAGTTATGGCAATTTAGTGCATAAGTATTTTTTAAAATGGCTAACTCTTTCTATTGAATACAATATTAGATTCAACACGAACAGCAACATTTCATATCCACAATGGCAAAGTATTGACTATGTAGCTTAATTTTGGCGCATAATGCATATATAACATTGTTATGTACATGGTTTATATAGTGCCACCAAAAGTGCAATTGATTATATTTTTTAGCAATCGTTGTTTCTGATGCGCCAGTCAAAAAACGATGATGATTTATTTTCAGGAGATTGATAATGAACATGAGGGTATATAGATTAAGCGCTATTACATTAGCAATGAGCGCCTGTTTATCAACACATGCTTGGTCAGGAGATGCTACCGTTGACACGAAAGATGTAGAACTATTACGCAAAGAGCTAGGTGAACTCAATAATCGTTATGAAGCACAAAGCGCTGCATTACAAGCTTTGGCACAAAGGCTACAGCAACTTGAATCCAGTGGACAAGGCCAAGCAAGACCGATGCATGCTGTTAATAAAAAAATGGTGGTCGCCGACACTGACACTACTTCAGGCACAAGTAATGAACGAGCATTCGCCTCAGATGCCAATGAACCAGTCATAAAAGAAGCACCTGCCTCACGTAGTGCTGAAGCAGTTTATCGCGAACAAAATGCTTTATTCAATAAAACGTTCACACTAGAGGCTGGCGTTAGCTACAGTCATACCGATCGCCGCCAACTGACACTAGAAGGTTTCTTGGCACTAGATGCTATTTTTCTTGGCAACATCAATCTTGACCGCATTCAATCAGACATCACTCAATTTGACCTCACTGGTCGTTATGGAGTGACAGATCGCCTTCAATTTGACCTCAATTTACCTTTTCTCTATCGCGCATCAACTTATGAGTCCGGGGGGGCGGCGGGTGGCAGTGCATCAACGCTAAGCGAGCGAGATATTAGCAATGCTGGCTTGGGTGATGTAAGTGCAGGTGCTTATTATCGTATATTCCCAGAAACACCTACAACGCCGGATGTAGTATGGAACGTACGCGTAAAAGCACCAACGGGCAAAGACCCTTACGGCATTAAGCTTAGAACCGACCCGGGCAACTCTAACTTGGTTGTTCCTGACGATCTTCCTACAGGCAATGGCGTATGGACACTATCTTCTGGCCTAACTTTCGTTAAAACCATAGATCCTGCCATTCTGTTTGCCAATGTTAGTTATGCTCATAACTTCACCCGAAAATTTGACGATATTAGCGGCCAGCCAAACACCAGAACTTCCGGCGAAATTGACTTAGGAGACGCCTATCAATTAGGTGGCGGTTTAGCTTTTGCACTGAACGAACGCATGAGTATGAGCATGTCTTATGCACACCGCTTTACACAAAAATCTAGAATTAAAGCTGATGGGCAGAGTTGGACTAGTGTCGTTGGTAGCGACTCAAGTGCAGGTTCGCTTAATTTTGGTGTGACTTACGCAATGACAGACCACCTTTCAATGGTAGCGAATGTTGGTGTGGGCGTAACACCTGATGCACCTGATGTGACAGTAGGCATGAAGTTTCCATACAACTTCTAAGGTAGCCTGACGATATGGCACTCAGTAACTGCTAGCTTTAGTGTCAGCAGTTACTGAGCAACTAAAGCCAGTCAAAACACCAGCTTATAGAATAACCCTAACAGACTAAGGTGTTGCCCTTAGTTTCAAAGCAAGATAATCCATATATTATGCGACTCTGTTGTGAAATTTCACTAGAGGTAGCCTGTGCTTCATTATCACCATTAAATATGTCTGATATTGATTAAACCGTGGCGCTGCCCTTAAGAAGCAAAACGGGAATACAAGCATGCATAATACTGAATACCGGAATCTGCTTTATTTTAATGCTTCATGTACACCGCCTATGCCAATACTGGTGGGTGAAATCAACAAAGCTGGCTGGAATGTAAAGTTAGCCGAAGACGTGCCGAGTGCTCAAAATGCACTACTCAAGCATTCCCCACGCGTAGCTATTGCACAGTTTGATGATTCAAATGGGCGCTTACCAGCGCCTATTGAAAACTTTTTCAGGAATGTAGATCAAGTCGAGTGGGTTGCGCTCATCCCCAAAAATGCGATGAATAATCACCATATCAAGCAAATTATTAGCGAATCTTTTTACGATTTTCATACACTCCCTCCTGAGACAGACAAACTACTGGTAACACTAGGACATGCTGAGGGTATGGCGTGCATGAAGCGTGACAATCGCGTCACAGGCCAATTACTACCTAATGAAGATGAAATGGTTGGTGCTAGCCCACAAATGCTTGATTTATTTAAGAATATACGCAAGGTTGCTAGTGTCGATGCTCCCGTATTGATTACTGGTGAAAGTGGCACGGGTAAAGAACTTGCCGCACTGGCGCTACATGAGCGCTCTACCCGACATCACAAACCTTTTGTTGCTGTTAATTGTGGCTCATTACCTAGCGGATTGATTCAATCAGAGCTATTTGGGCATGAAAAAGGTGCGTTTACGGGTGCTAGCCAACGCAAAATCGGGCGCATTGAAACGGCGGCGGGCGGTACTATCTTTCTAGATGAAATTGGCGATTTACCACTAGAGTTGCAAGTAAATCTTTTGCGTTTTTTACAAGAAAAAACCATTGAGCGCTTAGGTAGCACAGAGAAAATTCATGTTGATGTGCGGGTACTCGCTGCTACCCATATTGATTTAGAAGCAGCAGTGAAAGACGGAAAGTTCCGAGAGGATCTTTATTATCGACTCAATGTATTAAAAATTAAAACGCCCGCACTACGTGATAGGGAAGGTGATATCGAAGTGCTTGCCAAATACTTTTTTGATAAGTTCTTTAACGAAAAAAGGCGTAACGTCAAAGGATTTTCGCCATCGGCACTCCAGATAATGAACCATTACGCCTGGCCGGGTAATGTACGTGAACTTATAAGCAGGGTGAGGCGCGCGATGGTGATGTGTGAAAGGCGTCTAATCACCCCAGAAGATTTAGACCTTGACCGTCGTAATGGTGAGCGCCAAATAACAACACTTGAATCTGCCAGAAGTTCAGCAGAAATGGAAGCCATCCGCAATGCCTTACATAAAAATAATAACAACCTTACACTAGCATCCCGCATGCTTGGCGTATCCCGTGCGACTTTATATCGATTAATGGAAAAATATGACTTGATGCCTAAAATCTGAGAGAAAGTAGCTAATCTTAATGGTGGCTATCTCTCATTTGTCCACAATGAACTTACCACTTTAACCCATCTTATTTTTATTCAATGCGCTTGATTTTAGCGTCTCATTATCAAAATGATGATTCACATACTTTTTTTCTAACAGATCACTGTTGCAATTTTGATACACTTTTTGAAACTTATTTTTTTCATTAAATTCAATAAGATAAAAAAATTTCACACAACATCTGTCACAGTTTCGATACAAACACAACCTACCATAGATTTCCACCATTTATATAAAATTCAATATAAACATATAGTTAATGTATTGGCATGCAGATTGCTACACCTACTCCAACGATTCGATGCACATCGTTAACGCATCGAGAAGTTTAGGGGTTTGCAAATATGTATTGGCTATTAAAGCATTCAAGCAAAGATGAGCATCGCTTACTAAAAAGCAACCAACATTTAGTCGAGTTATTGGGTCGGATATTTGTCATTGCCGTGCTCTGCAGTTCAAGTTTAGCAATTGCAGGGCCTGTAGATAATGCATCTTACTCAGAGACACTCAATTGGCTAGATGATGACAACACAACGATAGACGATGACGCATTATTATCAATTAATGGCAAAGGTGCTGAAACAACTAGGTTAGAGAGTGACTCAAAATTTGCAATTATTCTTTGGGATGAGGGCAGTCAAGGTAACAAAGGCAACACAAACCATGAAATGAGTAGTAGCCCTGTGATTACGTTGACAGTCATTCAAAAGTAAAGGAATCCATGTCATGCACAACAAGCACTTACAAAAATTACAGCAAGTAACCATTGCCTCACTTTTGTGTAAGCCTGTTGTGTCAGGTCTTATTGTTTTAGGCTTGATTGTGCCGACACTCTCGATAGCATTAGCAGCAGATGGAATTGTTGTGCTGCAACGTGAAGTTCCAGTTCGTCCAGCCATTCGTGATGGACAACCTGGCCACGCAGTCACTGTTGACACCTCACCAGATGACAAGATTAAAACGGCTGTGGGTCAGAGCGTAGGCGTTAAGCCAATCGAGTTAGGTGATGATGAGTTTTCCTCAATTTCCACCAACAGCCCATCATCATTAAACGTAATGACTGACTCAAACAAACTATCTGGGGCTGTACTTAACAGCTACGGCCTTGGCAATAATAGCCATCCAGCACAATCAGCGACGTCAACGCTATCAGGCACTATTGGCGGCGCAGTGGGTGGTGCAGTTGGCGGGTTGCCAAGCCAAATTAACGCTGGGGTAAGTGGCACTAGCAATGCATTAAATGGCATGACTGGCGCCATTATGCGCAGTAGCGGCCAATAGGAAAAGAGCTTGAGGAAACCATCATGAACTCAAAAGCATTAGTCACAGTATTATTAATACTGCTATCCGGACCGCATAGCCAGATAGCGATTGCGCAAGATAACCTGCCTGATATTCCAAGCTACATGACACAGAGCATCATTGATAGCAATGCGCTAAGCCATGTACGTGGGCGATTTGCTGTCAACATGACAGCAGGTGACTCGAACACCCAAGCCAATACGGCAGCCATTGCGCTAGGTACTCAAAATGGTCCTGCTATTGGTATCGTGAATGGCATGCAAGTAACAGGTTCACAACAGGCTAATTTACCTGACATCGCAATTGCGACGATTGGAGGCCAAGCCTTTGCGCATAGCTCAGGTTTGATTTCGGTCAATCAATCAAGTGGTGTAGGGAACGCACAAGCGAATGGCGCAGCATTCGCAATGGGATTTGAAGAGGTGGTAGCGGAAAGCGTACTCTCTGCCGCAACTTCAAATGCAGTACCGATTGACGCAGGAAATAGCAAGCGTCACCAGTCAGTATCGATAGATGATACTGCGTTTCATGGTGCACACGGGTTAGTTCAGGTGAACCAGTCGGCAGGGTCGGGCAATAGTACGGCCAACAACTTTGCGCTCCAAGTGCAATTGGGCGCAAAGCCGTAATTTCTAGTTTTTAACCAACCGCAATTAGGAGAATAACATGAAATCGTCTTTTGAAAAAAAATCCATCGCGTTGGCAGTGGCCGCTTTGCTCACTTCGCCAGCAGTATTTGCTAACGATAACGATTATGGTCGAGGCCATGATGATGTCGAAATTAAAAAAGAAATTAGCTTGGAACAAGATGTGGAAATAGAGGGTAAGGTTGATGTGAACGGCAGTATTTATATTGACGCTAGCTCTACAGCGCTCGTTAATGACAAACAAATTAACGGCGATAACAATGTCACCAACAATGAATCCACCAACACCGCAACGGTTAACGGCAACGCACTTAACAATGCTAGCGGCAACATTGGCCTCAACGTTACTGCAGGTGATAACAATCAACAAGCGAATGCAGCAGCATTTTCTGCCGCTGATGCCAGCTTTGTGTTTGGCTCATCTGATGCAGAAGTGTTTGCAACACAAGCTGTGGTTGGCAACAATGTTACTAACCTAGGTCAAACCAATGCAGCGACACTTGGCGGTAATGCGCTTGCTAATGCAAGCGGTAATATCGGCGTTAATATTTCTGCTGGTAACAATAATCAGCAAAAAAATGACCTTGCTGCATCTGTCGCTGTAGCACGCATGGCCACAGCTACGGTTCAAGTGACCCAAATAAATGGTCATAACACGACCTCAAACGACCCTATCCATAAAGAGGAAGTGCAAAATGTAGCAGTTAGCTTAGCACTTAACGCAAGTGGCGGTTACTTTGGATTAGGTCTTGGCGGCTATTCTGGAACTGCGTCAGGCACAACCACTGGCACATCTGATCAAATTGGCGATGTTTATCCTGACATTTGGACTGGTAATGCTCAAAATGTTCCTCCTGGTCAGCAACACACTGCTCATCCAGGCGGGTCAGCTGATGGTCACTTTGACCTAGATACACAAACTCAAGGTGGTAGCGACCTTAATGATGATGGTGGAGCACTTGCATTCAACAATGATGGCACATACTCAGGTACGGAGGGCGGCCATCTAGGTTTCTTTGAAGCTGGCGTTCAATCTCTATCTGGCACTGTGACAGGCTACATTCCAGTAGTAGTGGCAACTAACCTAGCAACAACTAACACCTCAACACTAGGTGATAACGCATTGATGAATGCCTCTGGCAACATTGGTGTGAACATCGCATCAGGCACCAACAATCAGCAATATAACGGCTTAGCAATCTCTGCTACACAAGCTGGTGCTGGTGGCGGCGGTAATGGTGGTGAATAACGTGCTTAGATAGCACAACTATCATGCACTGACAGCTCAAAAGGCCGTCTTAGTAAGTATCCACTAGATTTTTCTAGTGGATACTTCACCTCTAAATACTTGCATCACGATATGTTAGGAAAAGAGAGTTGTAATGCTACATACCTGCCAATATCGACTTACTCATAAATCGCTGCGTGTGTTCGCGATGCTTATCATCACGCATATAAGTTTCAACGTTTCATCTGCACTGATACAACCAGCAATGGCAACCGATATAAGATTCGGTGGGATTGTCCCTGGATTGGGCATTATTCAAAAAAATATGCTGAGTATGCGAGAGCTAAAGTTTACTGACATGGTGCCGCAACACACTGACTTTAGCTGTGGTGCCGCTGCACTAGCGACTATTTTAAATTTTGCATACAAGAAAGATTTAACTGAAGAAGATGTTATCGAAGGCTTATTAAAAGTAAGTGATCCTGAGTTAGTGCGTCAAAAAGGATTTTCTCTATTAGATATTAAAAACTACACGCAAAGTATTGGCTTTCGTGGACGTGGTTATAGTGTAACCCCTGAGACTTTAGAAAAAGTGACGATTCCGACCATTGTTTTACTTAATTACAAAGGTTACAAACACTTTGTCGTACTTAAAAAATCTACATCCGAAAGGGCTTATATTGCTGACCCTGCTTTGGGTAACCGCATCATGAAAAGAAGTGAATTTGATGCAAATTGGAATGGGATTGTATTTGCTGTCATTGGGCAGGACTTTGATCGTGAATCAATCTTACTCAAACCAAAAGAACAGTTAACGGCTAGAACACTAACCGACTCATTTCACCCTTTAACTGATGCAGAACTGTTTGACTTTGGATTTGTACGCTCAGATATGTTGGGGCTGTAAACATTTAGTTAATAAGCACTAGCGAAAAAGAATTAATGAAGAAGTTAGTGCGTTCGTAATCGCTCAATTGCAATACATTTAAGTACAACATTAAAAGCAATCAGGAATAAATGTAGCTGAGGAGTTTAGGAGGCTTTAAAAATGAACATCTCTACAATCAATTCGCTTCAACACGCTCAATATTCACGTCAATTAAATTTGAAAAATGTGCAGCATGCTCGTTTACTGTCTGTTCCTTCTAAAAAAGTAGCATTCATGTTAGCTGGCCTTATTGCCTTTAGCCCAGTAGCCAGTGCAGCTTTGCCACCAGATTTAGAATTATTTAATGGTATGCAAGAGGTTTCTGACAGTGACTTAGGCCATATGCGTGGTAAGTTCGCTAGTAATAATCAAGTGCTATATTTTGGGGTAGAAATGATTAGCCAATGGGAAACATCAACAGGCAATGTTATTACTGCTGGTGCCAACCTGAATATAGACTTTAGATCGAACACACCGTCTGTACACTATGTACCAACTGTCAGCATAGAACAATCTCAAAACACTATTGCGACTCAACAATCAAATGGGGCCAATAATGTGAGTGGAGGAGCGGGATTAGCAAACATTAGCGGTGTTTCACAAACCATACAGGTCGCCGGAGCTTCTAACAATATTCATAATGGTATCGATATGCAAGTGGAGCTTACATCAACGAACCAAGGCGGCTCTATCGCCAATGCAGTAGGTGGTCAGGCCGGACTAGTATCAGCCACAGGTAACGACGGGACGATTGCAACGGTCTCTTTGTCCCATAACAATATAGGCGTCAATGTGATGGTCCCAGGGCAAGGACAAATATTACAAGAAATTAGAAATCAAGGCATGTTCCAAGCTGCACGTATCGGCGGTGATCTTAACCAGATTCATAACGCAATTACGATGCATATTGGCTTAAATGCAGCAACAGGTAACGGCAGCACTAGTGCATTTGCCGCAATACAAAGTTTAAAGAGCCTGCCTCAAAATAGCTTTTAGGTTCAGCCACAGTTAATCTTGAAAAACGTTAGTGATAAAGTATAAGAAGGCTGTGGAAGATGCGCTTATGTTATACAGTCTAATGCCAAGGTATTGCTTGCGATCTAAACATCGCTCGTTCCATGGGCATGAAGCAATGGTTATCCATCATCATTGGCGCATCTTCCACAGCTTTCTTATCATGCATGACAGATCCTGATAATGGATCAGAACTCTAAAGGGTTCACATCAACGGCCCATCTCACCTTAGTTGCCATGGATTCAGACCTTAATTGATCCACTAGCTGCGTAAGCAGTTTTTGCAATGCTGGGCGATGGGTTGAATGCATTAAAATATAAGCTCGCTCCATGCCTTTTAAGCGCTCCATCTGTGGCCTAACAGGGTCATAAGTCATAACATGCGGACTAAGCTGACGCGCCTGCTCAAACGCAAACTGTAAAAACTTCTGCACCAATGCAAAATCATGCGCTTCTGCACGTAGCAACGCAGTAAACACATAGGGTGGAAACTGTACTTGTTCACGCTCTAACAACAAGTCATTGGCATAACTTGCATAATTTTGCGTGCGTAATGCATTAAACAAGGCATGATCTGGAAATGCTGTCTGAATAATTACTTGGCCTGCTTTATCAGCACGGCCCGCACGCCCCGCAACTTGCATCAGTTGTGCGAACAAGCGCTCACTTGCCCTAAAGTCAGGGCTGTGTAGGGCGCTATCAGTATCAATCACGCCCACTAACGTTAAGTTAGGAAAATCATGTCCTTTAGCCAGCATCTGTGTGCCCACTAAAATATCTATTTCCTGATTATGTACACGATCTAGAATTTCAACCAAGGCATGCTTACGACTAATGCTGTCACGATCTACCCTTGCGATACGCGCGGTTGGGAACAGGGTAGACAACGTCTGTTCTAGGCGCTGTGTACCATGACCTGTCGGGTGTAAATCCGCATTGCCACAGCTTGGGCATTGGTTCGGAATTCGCTGCTCATGTCCACAATGATGGCAACGCAATTTTCTTTGCCCTAAATGCACCACCAAACGGCTACTACAGCGCGTGCAAGGCGCAATCCAGTGGCATGCAGAACACAATAAGACTGGCGAATAGCCACGACGATTAATAAACAATAGCGACTGTTCTTTACGTTCCAGCCGTAAACGCAAGGCTGACACCAGCTGCGGTGTTAAACCATGCTGCAAGTTGACCTTAGTGGTATCAATACAATCAATCTTAGGGAGTTGTGCTGCAGTGACCGCACGCTGTTTTAATGTAAGCAAGCCATATTTATTAGACTGACTATTATTAGATAGCGTGCTTGAAACTTGCACACTATTGCCCATTGCGTTGTACCAGCTTTCTAATGCTGGCGTTGCGGAACCCATCACAACAGGAATATTGAGCCGTTTTGCGCGCACCAAGGCGACATCGCGCGCATGGTAACGCATACTATCTTGTTGCTTGTAGGAGCTGTCATGCTCCTCATCAATAATAATCAGCTTTAAATGTGGCAGAGGTGTAAAAATTGAAAGTCGCGTACCAATAATAATCTGCGCGGCACCCGCCTGCGCAAGCTGCCAATTATGTAAGCGCTCACTCTCACTCAAACTACTATGTAAACTCACTAAACTATATTGAGGAAGTCTCGCCCTGAATCTCGCCTCAAGCTGGGGGGTCAGGTTAATTTCAGGCACTAGTACCAGTATCTGAGCGTTGCTTGATTCAGCTTTTATTGCAGCAGAGTCAGGCGTATTATTATTTTGCTTATCTTGTGACGCTTGCAAGATATGTTGCATCAAGCGAATATACACCTCTGTTTTTCCACTTCCAGTGATGCCATGCAACAACCACGCCTTAAACGCGTTGATATCTTGCGTGATACTTCCCACCGCCTGTGCTTGCTCATCATTCAGCGCAGGTTGCGGTGTTTCTAATATGGCAGGCACGCGCTTAATTGCCAGCACCTGCTCACTTGTAGCATAGCCTAAAGCTACCAGTTCTTTTGCCGCCTTACGCGCACTAGATGACAGCGCATCTAGCTCTGCTTCCGTTTGTGCATTATTTTCCTGCAAAGCTGTCAACACTTGGCGCAACACACGCTGCCTTTTAGGCATGGACTCAAGGTCAACCTGCCTACCTAAATCAGTAATTTGGTATAAATATTGTTTCCGCGAAACCGCTGGTGCTACTTGGCGCAAACGTGCAGGCAATGCTGCTAACAACGCCTGGCCAAACGGATAATGATAATAATCCGCGCTAAATTTAATCAAACTTAACATTTCAGCATCAAGCGGTGTTTCTTCAACAAAGGCCTGTGTAATTGGCTTAAGCTTCTCTATAGAAAACTCGCTGGTGTCCACGCTGGCCATCACAATGCCTATTTGATTACGGCGCCCAAACGGTACCAGTACGCGCTGGCCAATTGCTACGTGTTGATCCCCGCTTAAATAATCAAATAAGCGTGCTAGTGGTACATCAAGTGCAATTTTTAAGATGGGTTTAGACAATGGAGTAGAATATTGGCGTGAAGATTTATTAGGTTTAAAAGTAATTTAAGTTAAAAAAGTAAGCGTAATATGCCATCTATTATGCTGCTTTAAACAACTATTGGCATATTTAACACAATATTTATAATCGCTTTTTTCGTATATACGGCAACTATCTTAAGGAAACGCGGAATAAGTCTCCGAGCGAGATAAAGTGCAAGGCGCACGGAGCGCAGAAGCCGAGATAGTATGCGGTATACAACGAGGTTGCGAGTACCGCGCAACGCAGCAATTTGCTCGCGTAGGCACTTATTCCGCGTTTCCTTAAATCATTAAGCTTGAAGTATTCACTAGCACATGATGACTAACGTGCTAATCACTAATATGGGTTAAAATACCGTTTTTAGCTTTTATGCAATTATTGTGAAAACATATCTTACCCAATTACTGACGACTGCCGCAAAAAGTATTGCGCCAGAAATGACTGACTTAACGATTATATTAGAGCGCCCGAAATCAGCCGACCATGGCGATTTTGCCACAAATCTAGCGCTCGTTTTAGCAAAACCACTAAAACAAAACCCGCGTGCAATCGCCACTCAAATTATTGAGGCGTTGCCATTCAGTGAATATATCGCTAAAACTGAAATTGCAGGTGCTGGTTTTATTAACTTCTTTTTAAGCCCGCAATCCAAACAAGTCGTCATTAAAGATATCTTAAAAGCTGGCGAGCAGTATGGCCGCAACAACAACGGCAATCAGAAAAAAGTACAAGTAGAGTTTGTCTCTGCCAACCCAACGGGCCCACTACATGTAGGCCACGGACGTGGCGCGGCTGTAGGTGACTGCTTGGCACGCTTACTCGATGCAAACGGCTGGAATGTGACCCGTGAGTTCTATTATAACGATGCTGGTGCGCAAATTGATAACCTCACCATCTCAGTGTTAGCAAGATGCAAAGGCATCTCAACAGAGCATGAAAGCTTTCCTGAAAATGGCTACCGCGGCGAATATATCAATGATATTGCAGCAGCTTTCCTGGCCAAGCATACCGTGGTTGCAGACGACATTGAAGTGACTGCGAGTGGCGATATCAATGACTTGAACTCAATTCGTGCATTTAGCGTGGCATATTTGCGCCATGAGCAAGATCTAGACTTAAAAGCGTTTCAAATTAAGTTTGACGTATTCTCACTAGAAAGTGCGCTTTATACGACAGGCAAGGTTGAGCAAACGGTTCAAGCCTTAATTAAAAGCGGCCATACTTATGAAGAAAACGACGCGCTTTGGCTTAAAACCACAGACTTTGGCGATGACAAAGACCGTGTCATGCGTAAAACTGATGGTGGCTACACTTACTTTGTCCCCGATGTGGCTTACCACACCGACAAGTGGAGCCGTGGCTTTGTACGCGTGATTAACGAGCAGGGCGCAGACCATCACAGCACCATCACCCGCGTACGCGCAGGCTTGCAGGCGTTAGATATCGGCATCCCAAAAGGCTGGCCAGATTACGTATTGCATCAAATGGTGACCGTGATGCGCGGCGGTGAAGAAGTTAAACTTTCAAAACGTGCAGGTAGCTATGTTACCTTGCGTGATTTAATTGAAGAGGTAGGCTGCGATGCAACGCGTTACTTCCTGGCAGCACGCCGCGCCGACTCACAATTAGTATTTGATATTGATTTAGCGCGTAGCCAAAGCAACGACAACCCAGTGTATTACATTCAATATGCGCATGCGCGTATTTGTAGCGTACTAAGCCAGTGGGGTGGTGATATCAGCAGCTTGGCTAACGCCAATTTAAACCCACTAGTCACCGCGCATGAAACTGCACTGATGCAACGCTTAAGTGAGTACCCAGAAGTCGTCGCCAATGCAGCCACTGAGCTAGCACCGCACGTGGTGGCTAATTACTTAAAAGAATTAGCCAGCGACTTACACAGCTACTACAACGAATATAAATTCTTGATTGAAGACGAGTCACTGAAACTCGCTCGCTTAAGCCTAATTAGCGCTACCCAGCAAGTCCTTAAAAATGGGCTTGATTTACTTGGTGTTGCCGCCAAAGAGAGAATGTAAGGAAACAAGATGAGTAGAGATTACAAACCAAGACCAGAACGCACCGCAAAACAAAGCCAAGGCAACCCTTTTATCACGGGCCTATTAGTCGGCTTCTTATTAGGCGTGGCCGCATCTTTAACTGTGGTCATGATGATTAAAGGCGAAGAAAGCCCATTTGCGGATTTAGCATCTCCTGAAAAACCGCTCTCAGAGAAAATAGCGGAAAGCGCTAAAGAGCAAGCGGCTAAAGACAACGATAAAGCGCAAGAAGCAAAAACTGAAACTTCAGAAACCACTGAAGATAAAACACGTTTTGATTTTTACACGATTCTGCCAGGAAGCGAGCGCCAGGTAAGCACAGAGGAAGTTAAAATTAAAGAACAAAGTGCGGAACCATCCGTACAAAATACTTATTTTCTTCAAGTTGGCGCATTCCAAACCGAAGAAGAGGCTGACAACATGAAAGCCACACTAGCCTTACAAGGCTTTGAGGCTCTGGTACAAACTGCAACTATCCCTAACAAGGGCGTTTGGCATCGTGTTCGTGTTGGCCCACTGAAAAATCTGGAGCTTATTAACAAAACTAAAGCAGATTTAGCTAGCAATGGTTTTAAATCAGATTTAATTACAGTTAATAATGAAACCCAGTAGGCTTTTGGCTGGTCTATGGGTTGGGTTAGTCTGATGCAAACCAAACTCAATGCCAATTGACTCAAGAATGAACAAAAAATAGTCACTAAAAATAATTGTCAGCCAAATTCAAGATGACACGTTTCAAGTAATATATTTAGAGAGCTTGCTTCTGAATAAATGTTAAATAGAATAGCTGAATGTTTAATCACCAATTTAAAGAATCGTTAACAAGGACAATATCAATGAAAAAATTATTAACCGCTTTAATGTTACTGGCCTCATTTAGCGTGATGGCTGCCCCACAAATGGGCAAAGACTTTGATCGCACTGCACAAGCCATTAATACTGACACCACTAACAAAATTGAAGTAGTTGAGCTATTTTGGTATGGCTGCGGACACTGCCACAGCATGGAAGTACCATTAAATGCATGGGTAAAAAAACTACCAGCTGACGTCGTATTTAAACGTGTACCAGGCTTGCCACACCAAGCGTGGGCGCCGATGGCAAAAGCTTATTACGCGATGGAAACACTCGGTGTTTTAGAGAAACTACACTCACCATTGTTTGAAGCTATCCACACTAAAAAAACACTTAAACCAACAGATGAAAAAGCAGCGATTGATTGGGTGACACAACAAAGTGGCCTAGATAAGAAAAAAGTTGAAGAAGCTTTTAGTTCATTTGCGACCAACACCAGCCTAAACCGTGCGGCAAATATCTTCCGCTCATCTGGCGCAACAGGTGTACCTAGCTTAATTATCAACGGCCAATTCATTACATCAAGCACAATGGCTGGTAACAATGATTTAGCACTAAAAACGGCTGACTATATCATTGCAAATGTTCGTGCTGATAAAGCCAAGGCAGCTACCCCAGCAAAAAAGTAACAGCGTCCACTCACTGGTTTAAGGCGCTTTACCAAAAGATTTTTAACTGGTAATACTGTCAACACATGCTGAACTTCAAGAAACCCGTTTCTACCTGATGGTAAAACGGGTTTTTTATATTTAATATTGATATTGCTATTCAGCTATAAACCAATCAATGAAAGATAGTCATGAAAGTTTTTATCACAGGCGCATCAAGTGGCATAGGCGAAGCACTTGCATATGAGTATGCAAAACGCTATCAAAATGAAAATACTCTTATTGGTTTAGCAGCTAGGCGCAGTGAGCACTTACATGCACTACAGCATACCTTAGAAGCTAGCTACAACATCAAGTGCGCCATTTACCCGTTGGACGTACGCGATAATGCTGCACTCGTGGCGGCCGCCAACGACTTCACACAACAATATGGCGCACCTAATGTCGTCATTGGCAGTGCAGGGGTTAGTAGCGGCACACTCACAGAAAATGCAGAGGACACAAACGCATTTCAGGCAGTCATGGATATTAACGTCACGGGGCTAGTTAATACGTTTCAACCATTTATCAACGCCATGCGCTTAGCCGCCCAACGTGGCGAGACAGCTCAACTCGTTGGCATTGCCAGTGTTGCAGGCATACGCGGTTTACCAGGAGCAGGGGCTTATAGCGCATCAAAAGCAGCAACCATCGCCTACCTTGAAAGCTTGCGCGTTGAGATGCTGCATCACAGTATCGCTGTGACCACCATTGCACCTGGGTACATTCGCACCCCAATGACAGACATCAACACGTATAAAATGCCATTTTTAATGAATGCAGATATAGCTGCCCATAAATTTGTAAATGCAATTGAGCGTAAAAAACGTTTTGTGGTGATTCCATGGCAAATGGGTTGGGTGGCAAGACTGATGAGGTTAATTCCACCTGTACTTTGGGACTTCCTTGCACAGAATGCCCCACATAAACCACGTATTGATGTTAAGTGATTTAAGTAGCGAAAACTAGGGAACCTCACGCCAAATCGATATCACAGCATATTGCGTACCGTGAATAGGTAGCCTTACGTGGTGTTAACCTTCTGCCCCCTGTTGCCATGCCGATGACACCAAGGTCGTGACAAAGGAACGGGCACTTGGTGGGCATGCCCTCTACGGGTACAGCACAAAAAGGTCGGGGGGGATTTCAGCGAGGACTGTCTGAGGGCTTTAGCCCGAGTTCCGCAGCTGCCCGATCTTTTGAGCAGCGCAGGGAAACCGAAGGTCATGGCATTGGTGGGTCATTTACTTTGGTTACTTTCTTTTGGACAAGCAAAAGAAAGTAACTTGCCGTCGGGCAACCCCGACAACTCCCAGATATAAACCATGCACTTATTATGTACCTAAGATGTTGGGGGCTTAAATGAATATCGAAAAATACAGCGTACCAATTTATGGTACGCCACACAGATTGATGCTTAAAGCTAAATTTTCAAACTATCTCGCAATAGGTTTGTAACGAATACGTTTAGGCTTAGCGCCTTCTTCACCCAAGCGTTTACGCTTATCAGCCTCATACTCCTGATAGTTACCGTTAAAGAACGTCCATTGCGACTCACCCTCTGCCGCCAAGATATGGGTTGCGATACGGTCTAAGAACCAGCGATCATGGGAGATCACTAACACACTGCCTGCAAACTCTAGCAAGGCATCTTCCAGTGCACGCAATGTTTCTACATCTAAGTCGTTTGACGGTTCATCTAGCAGCAATACGTTACCGCCAGAAATCAGTGTTTTCGCTAAATGTAAACGCCCGCGCTCACCGCCAGACAGTTGACCCACGATTTTTTGCTGATCACCACCTTTAAAGTTAAAGCGACCGATGTAAGCACGAGATGGTGTTTCATAACGACCCACCGTTAAGATGTCTGAACCGCCTGAAATCTCATCAAACACGGTTTTATCATTGCTCAACACATCACGGCTTTGGTCCACATAGGCCAATTTCACGGTTTGGCCGATGTTCACTTCACCACTATCTGGCTGCTCCATGCCTGTAATCATCTTAAACAGGGTAGATTTACCTGCACCGTTCGGGCCGATAATCCCAACAATCGCACCTGCTGGAATACTAAAGCTCAAGTTATCAATTAGCAAACGATCTTTAAATGCCTTGCTCACGCCATTAAACTCAATCACTTGGTCGCCCAAACGCTCGCCAGCAGGGATAAATATCTCCTGTGTTTCATTGCGTTTTTGGTACTCAGCACTCGCTAACTCTTCATAACGGGCAATACGCGCCTTGCTCTTCGCCTGACGCGCTTTCGGGTTCTGACGCACCCACTCCAGCTCAGTATTCAGCGCTTTACGGCGTGATGACTCTTGTGATTCCTCTAACGCCAATCGTGCTTGCTTCTGATCTAACCAGCTTGAGTAATTGCCTTTCCATGGAATACCATGCCCACGGTCTAACTCCAAAATCCACTCCGCCGCATTATCGAGGAAATAACGGTCATGGGTAACTGCTACCACCGTGCCTGGGAAACGCACTAAAAACTGCTCTAACCACTCTACAGACTCTGCATCCAGATGGTTGGTGGGCTCATCTAGCAGCAACATATCTGGCTTAGATAACAGCAACTTACACAATGCTACACGGCGTTTCTCACCACCAGATAACGGGCCAATTTTGGCATCCCACGCAGGTAGACGTAGGGCATCTGCCGCGATTTCCAATTGATGCTCAACATCAGAACCGCTCGCAGCAATGATATTTTCATAGCGCGCTTGATCTTCAGCGAGCTTATCAAAATCTGCATCAGGCTCTGCATAGGCTGCGTAAACTTCCTCTAACTTTTGCTTAGCCTCCATCACTTCGCCCATGCCGCTTTCTACTTCTTCACGCACGGTTTTATTCGCATCTAACTGCGGCTCTTGCGGCAAATAGCCAATCGAAATATTAGGCTGCCACTGCACCTCACCCTCAAACTCTTTATCTGCGCCTGCCATAATGCGTAGCACCGTTGATTTACCCGAGCCGTTTAGACCCAGCAAACCAATCTTCGCACCGGGGAAAAAAGACAAAGAGATATCTTTAATAATTTGTTTTTTAGGGGGAACAATCTTGCTCACGCGGAGCATCGACATTACATATTGAGCCATGATGTTATCTTGCAAATTTAAAAATGAAAGCTTAACAGAAAGCCCGCCTGCTTGCTCGCTATCACCAACTCTAATCAATGATTGCCAATGAATAAGGCAAGGGGAATGTAGGTATAATGTGCCAACAATAAAAGGCACCGCTTAAATGGCAATTAAATCCACAATTTATAAAATCGATCTGCAAGTTTCTGATATGGACCGTCATTATTACCAGCAACACAATTTGACGATTGCTAAACACCCGTCAGAAACTGACGAGCGCGTCATGGTAAGACTGATTGGGTTTGCGATGTATGCTAATGAGTCGCTGATATTCGGCAAAGGCTTGAGTGATGATGAAGAACCAGATTTGTGGCAAAAGGATCTGACTAGCGCCATCGAGTTATGGATGGATGTTGGTCTACCGACAGAAAAAGATATTCGCAAAGCAGCAGGTCGCGCCAAGCAAGTCGTTGTTATGCTTTATGGCGGACGCGTAGCAGATATGTGGTGGACGGCCAACAGTAAAGCATTACTTAAAATCAACAACCTCACTGTGATTAACTTACCTGACACGAAAGAGCTAGCGAATATTGCTGAGCGTGGCTTTAATATCAGCTGCACCATTCAAGATGGACAAATCATGGTAGGGCATGACGGCGGCACTTTAGACATTACACCTGTGATTTTGAAAGAACCAAGCACGTACTAACTTGTTAGTTTCTTAGTTAAAGATATTTACTTAGAAAAAATGACTTTGTAGGCAGAGTTTGTACCAGCTGGTGCATGCTCTAACTTTTGATAAGTCGCCCCTACAAACTCCGCGCAAGCTTGCTGAAATGCACCCGTCACCAGCGTTTCACCTTGCTTAGCTAGATCTTCACCCAGCTTACAGGCAGCGTTCACCTCTGCACCAAACACTTCGGTATTACCTACACGTAAAATCTTACCGAAGCCCAAACCTATGCACAAGTGAACTCTTTCTTGCTCAAGTTTAGCTTCGTTATAGGGAGTTAAAACTTGCTGCATCACTAGTGCACATTGCAAGGCTTTTTGTGGCTTACGAAAAATCACCAATAAAGAGTCACCATCAGTTTTAAGTAAAAAACCTTCATGTTGCTCAATTACTGGTAATAGCAAACGCTCAGATTCATAAATCGTCTGCAGAAAGTGAATGATGCCATACTCTGCAACTTGGCGAGAAAAACCTGCCAAATCAGTCATCATCACGCACCACTCTTCTCCAAACAAATCCCAAATACGCTGATCTATTTCGATTTTATTTGCATCAGGCAATAACCGCTGAGCAATCAAGTCATATAAACGGCCTTCAGAATTTTGCATGATGGTTTTAGTGTGGTGACTCATCACTTTCCAATTCTTAAGTGTGCTAAGCGAAACTTATTCTACGGTGACTGATTTCGCCAAATTCCTAGGCTTATCCACATCCGTACCCTTTAATAGAGCCGCATGATACGCCAACATCTGCACTGGAATCGTATGCAAAATAGGGGAGAGTACACCCACATGGCGTGGGGTACGTATCACATGTACACCTTCAGACTCTGTAAAGTGGCTGTCTGCATCAGCAAATACAAACAACTCACCGCCACGTGCTCTTACTTCCTGCATGTTAGATTTTACTTTTTCTAGTAAAGCATCATTCGGTGCAATCACTACCACCGGCATATCGCTATCTACCAGCGCCAAGGGGCCGTGTTTAAGCTCGCCCGCAGGGTAAGCTTCGGCATGGATGTATGAAATCTCTTTAAGCTTCAATGCGCCTTCTAAAGCAATAGGGTAATGTATACCGCGCCCTAGGAATAAAGCATGTTGTTTATTGGCAAATGATTTTGCCCACTCTCGAATTTGCGGCTCTAAGTTCAGCGCATGTTGTACGCTACCTGCTAATTGGCGCAATGCGTTTAAATGTGATTGTTCAGTCTCTTTATCTAATAAACCACGCTGTTTTGCCAGTGTTGCGGCTAGCGTAAATAAGGCCACTAATTGAGTAGTGAATGCCTTGGTAGAAGCCACGCCGATTTCTGCCCCTGCCCGCGTGTAGAACACCAACTCTGAAGCACGTGGGATTGCGCTCTCTTGCACGTTGCAAATCGCAAGGGTGAGATGCTGACCTAATGCCTTAGCGTGCTTTAACGCCTCCATCGTGTCTAGTGTTTCACCAGACTGCGAAATCGTCACGATTAATTGACGTGGATTAGGCACAGACTCACGATAACGGTATTCACTGGCAATTTCTACATTGGTTGGTAACTTGGCAATACTTTCTAGCCAGTATTTAGCAGTAAGCGCAGCATAATAACTGGTGCCTGCAGCTAATATTAAAATGCTGTCCACTTGCTCAAACACGCCTGCTGCGCCTTCGCCAAATAGGGCAGGTGAGAAGTGATTGTCATCAATTAACGCCTCTATCGTATCGGTTAACGCGCGTGGTTGCTCATGAATCTCTTTTTGCATGAAGTGCGAATATGGGCCTAACTCTAGGCTAGCGAGTGACACATCACTCATGTGAATTTTACGTGTGACTTGCGTGCCGTCACGCCCAAAAATGGTCACGCCTTCACGACGAATATCCGCAACATCACCATCCTCTAAATAAATTACTTTGCGTGTTACTGATAGCACAGCAGAAACATCGGAGGCAATGAAGTTTTCACCTTCACCTAAACCTATCAATAGCGGGCAACCTAAACGCGCTGTCACCATATGCTCAGGCTCTTTTTTAGAAATCACGCTAATCGCAAATGCGCCTGTAAGCTCGCTCACAGCTTTTTGGGTGGCTGCAAGCAATGCTAGGCTTTGATGATAATGATGAATTAAGTGCGCTATTACCTCAGTATCGGTTTGTGATTCAAACACGTAACCCAAGGTTTTTAAGTGCGCGCGCTGTTCATCATGATTCTCAATAATGCCGTTATGTACCACGGCAATTTCGCCACTAGATTGGCTAGGTGACACATGTGGATGAGCATTGCTTTCAGTTACGCCTCCATGGGTAGCCCAGCGGGTATGGCCAATACCGACGAGGCCACTGAGTTGTGACTCATTCGCTTTTTCTGTCATCGCAGAAACACGACCCACTGCACGCACGCGCTCAATGCCTGCACCGTTTAATACAGCAACACCAGCTGAGTCGTAGCCTCGGTACTCTAAGCGGCTTAAGCCTTCGATTAAGGTTGAAACAACATTTCTATTTGCAACTGCTCCTACAATGCCACACATAGTTTTACTTTCTTTATCTTGAATTTTATCTCGATTTGCATGTTCAACAACAAACCTGTTTGTTCTTATTACTTTAGGTTTGTAATTAATCAAATCATATAGAAACAATTACTTTTTAATCTTTTGTGGTCGTTTCCAACCAGTAATCGTTTTTTGCTCTTTGGCACGACAGAAGGTGAGAGCATCGGCCGGCGCATCTTTGGTTATGGTAGAGCCAGCCGCAATAGTAGCGTTTTTACCGATGGTAATCGGCGCTACCAATTGTGAATCTGAGCCGATAAAAGCACCATCCTCAATCACAGTTCTAAACTTATTGGCACCGTCATAGTTACAGGTAATGGTACCTGCGCCAATATTAACCGCTTTACCTACGGTACTGTCACCCACATAACTCAAATGATTGATCTTACTACCAATGTCCACTTGTGCATTTTTCAACTCTACAAAGTTGCCGACATGCGTATCCGCAGCCAAGGTAGTGCCTGGGCGCAAGCGTGCAAATGGGCCTATCTTGCTATTTTCACCAATGCTGGTGTCATCAATATGAGTAAACGCTGCAATCTGCGTACCTGCACCAATCACTGCATTTTTAATCACACAATTGGCTGCTATTCTCACACGGTCACCCAACGTTACATTGCCCTCAAACACGCAGTTCACGTCTATCTCTACATCACGCCCACAATGTAAATCACCCCGCACATCAATACGTGTAGCATCTTTTAAAGTAACACCGTGCTGTAATAAAGCTTGTGCAATTCTAGTTTGATGCACGCGTTCAATTTGTGCCAAATCAGTTTTAGCATTAATACCAGTCACAGACCATTCATCATCCGTAACTTCAGCTACCACACTAACGTTATCTTGCACCGCTAGCGCCACGATATCCGTTAAGTAGTATTCCCCTTGTGCATTATTATTGTTGATTCTACATAACCAGCTTTTAAGATGCGCATTTGGCATTGCCATAATGCCTGTATTTACCTCAACAATCGCGCGCTGCGCCTCTGTTGCATCTTTGTGCTCGACAATGGCATGTACTTGGCCACTTGCAGCGCGCACGATACGACCATAGCCAGTTGGGTCTGCTTTATTAAACGAAAGAATTGCCAGTTTGTTCTCTGCTAGCGCGATCAACTTCCGACAAACATCAACGTCAACTAGCGGCACATCACCCAACAAAATAAGGGTATCTGCATCAACATCTAAATGCGGTAAAGCCTGCTGTACTGCATGGCCAGTGCCATGTTGCTCCGCTTGGTTTACCCAGGTTATATCTTCGGTGCTAAAGGCTTCTTTTACACGCTCGCCACCAAAGCCATAGACCACGATAATCTTATTAGGCTGCAAGGCCTTCGCACAGTTAATGACATGCGCCAATATTGGCTTTGCACCAACCACATGTAAGACTTTTGGTAACTCAGAATGCATACGGGTACCTTTACCCGCTGCCAATATCACGATATTTAATTTGTTCATGTATTATTAATGTCTGTTTCTATCTGCAAAGTATAACAAAAAAGGCAACCTAAGTTGCCTTTTTGCTTTTTACACCATCTTCACTGCAATTAATGCGTTTTCTTGCGTAAACGCTCAATTGTTTGAATCTGTGCTACGGCTTCAGACAATTCTGCCTGTGCTGTTGCATAGTCAATATCTGAAGTTCTGTTTCTAAGCGCCTCTTCAGCAGCCTCTTTTGCAGCAATCGCTTTTGCTTCATCTAGGTCATGACCGCGAACTGCTGTGTCAGCCAATACGGTCACCACACCAGGTTGCACTTCTAACAGGCCACCTGAGATAAAGATTAACGTTTCTTCAGCTTCATTCGCTTGCTTGATACGCAAAGCGCCAGGCTTGATGGTAGAAATCATTGGTGCATGGTTAGGATAGATACCCACTTCACCAGCACTTGCAGGTGCAACTACAAACTCAGCTTCTCCTGAGAATATACTTGCCTCTGCACTAACTACATCAATATGAACAGTATTTGCCATTATTTTTCCTTAAAGCGTTTAACTAGTTAACCAAGCAAAGCTTAGTTAAGAGTCTTGGCTTTCTCAACTGCTTCTTCAATACCGCCAACCATGTAGAAAGCTTGCTCTGGTAAGTGATCGTATTCACCAGCAACAATCGCTTTAAAGCCTTTGATTGTTTCTTTTAGTGGTACGTATTTACCTGGCGCGCCAGTAAACACTTCAGCAACGTGGAAAGGTTGTGATAAGAAACGTTGGATTTTACGTGCACGGCCAACAGCCAATTTATCTTCTGGTGACAACTCATCCATACCCAAAATCGCGATAATGTCACGCAACTCTTTGTAACGTTGTAATGTTTGTTGTACTGAACGTGCTACGTTGTAGTGCTCTTCACCAACCACTAATGGGTCTAATTGGCGTGATGTTGAATCCAATGGGTCAACCGCTGGGTAGATACCAAGAGAAGCAATATCACGTGACAACACAACTGTTGAGTCCAAATGCTGGAATGTTGTTGCTGGTGATGGGTCAGTCAAGTCATCCGCAGGTACATAAACCGCTTGGATAGAAGTAATAGAACCTGTTTTAGTTGAAGTAATACGCTCTTGTAAACGGCCCATTTCGTCAGCTAGAGTAGGTTGGTAACCTACAGCTGAAGGCATACGGCCTAACAATGCAGATACTTCAGTACCAGCCAATGTGTAACGGTAAATGTTATCGACGAAGAACAACACGTCACGACCTTCGTCACGGAACTTCTCAGCCATAGTCAAACCTGACAAAGCTACACGTAAACGGTTGCCTGGTGGTTCATTCATTTGACCGAACACCATCGCCACTTTTGATTCTTTCATGTCGTCTAGTTTAATAACGCCAGCTTCAGCCATTTCATGGTAGAAGTCGTTACCTTCACGAGTACGCTCACCCACACCTGCAAACACGGATAAACCTGAGTGTTGTTTAGCGATGTTGTTGATGAGTTCCAACATGTTAACTGTTTTACCTACACCAGCACCACCGAACAGACCCACTTTACCACCCTTAGCGAATGGACAAACCAAGTCAATCACCTTGATACCTGTTTCTAACAAGTCAACTGATGGAGATAACTCTTCAAAAGTAGGTGCTTTTTGGTGAATAGAACGGCGCTCATCACACTCGATAGGACCAGCCTCATCGATTGGGCGACCCAACACGTCCATAATACGACCTAAAGTACCTGTACCAACTGGCACTTGAATCTGTGCACCAGTTGATTTAAACGCAGTACCACGTGCAAGACCATCAGATGAGCCCATGGCAATAGTACGCACAATGCCGTCACCTAATTGTTGTTGCACTTCCAATGTCAAACCAGCTTCCGCTTGGCTTGATGCGTCATCAATAATTAACGCTTCAAATACTTTTGGCATTTGATCACGTGGGAACTCAACGTCAACCACCGCGCCAATACATTGCACTACTTTACCAATATTTGCTGTACTCATCTTTTTTCCTTACTAAACGTATGTTAGTCAGATATAACTTTAATAAAATTCTTTACTAGCCGTGTCTTATCGCTTTTGGACCTTACTAACCCTGCTAGGCTAGGTTAGTATTGCCAAATCACTAAGCTACAGCCGCCGCACCACCAACGATTTCAGAGATTTCTTTGGTAATCGCCGCTTGACGCGCTTTGTTATAAACCAGTTTCAATTCACCGATTACGTTTTTAGCATTATCAGACGCTGATTTCATCGCTACCATACGTGATGATTGCTCAGAAGCCATGTTCTCAGACACTGCGTTATACACAAGTGACTCAATGTAACGAACCATCAACTGGTCAATCACAGGTTTAGCTTCAGGCTCGTAAATGTAATCCCAGTGACCTTTAGCCGCACCAATTTGAAGCGCACTCTTAACAACTGCGCTAGCACTCAACGCTTCAGATTTCTCTTCGGTTGGGTGTGTACCTAAACGCTCAGCTGTTAAAGGTAATAATTGCTCAATCACTGGCTCTTGTTTCATCGTGTTGATGAAACGTGTGTAGCAGATATGTAGCTGATCAATTTCGCCAGCTGTATAAGCGTCAAGCATTACCTTAATCGTACCGATAAGCGCCTCTAAATGTGGCACATCACCCAAACCGATAATGTGTGATTTCACATTGGCACCAACGCGGTTCATAAAGCTATAACCTTTATTACCAATCGCACTCACGGACAATTTCTTGCCTTCTGATTCCCAAGTTTTCATTTGGTTAACAGTTAAACGCAATACGTTGGTATTTAAGCCACCGCACAAACCTTTGTCTGAGCTCACAACAATAATGCCAACATTCTTAACAGTGTCACGCTTTACTAGGAAAGGGTGCTTATATTCAGAATGTGCTAGCGAAAGGTGAGCCGCAACATTACGAATTTTCTCAGCGTATGGACGTGATGCACGCATTCTATCTTGCGCTTTGCGCATTTTAGAAGCGGCAACCATTTCCATCGCCTTGGTGATCTTGCGTGTATTTTCTACACTCTTGATCTTGGTTCTAATTTCTTTACTACCAGCCATTTTAGTGTCCTAATAGTTAGATATTAGTAAGCAGTTGTCGCTTTGAAGTCTTGAATTGCTGCATCAAGTGCTTTTTCGTTATCGCCGCTTAAGTCTTTGCTTGATTCAATCGCGTCGGCTAATGCTTTGTATTTAGAAGCTATAAAGCCGTGCAATTTACCTTCAAATGCTAATACTTTGTTAGTTGCTACATCATCAAAGTAACCTTTGTTCGCCGCAAACAAGGTAATTGCCATGTTTGATACGCTTAAAGGTGCATATTGCGCTTGTTTCATCAACTCAGTAAACATACGACCGCGATCTAATTGTTTACGTGTTGCCTCATCCAAATCAGATGCGAACTGCGCGAACGCAGCCAATTCACGGTATTGCGCTAGTGCTAAACGTACACCGCCGCCTAATTTCTTGATGACTTTAGTTTGTGCAGCACCACCTACGCGAGACACTGAAATACCAGCGTTGATCGCAGGACGAATACCAGCGTTGAACAAGTCAGTTTCCAAGAAAATCTGACCGTCAGTAATAGAAATCACGTTGGTTGGAACGAATGCAGAAACGTCACCAGCAGCAGTTTCAATCACTGGCAATGCAGTCAATGAACCAGTTTTGCCTTTAACAGCGCCGTTAGTGAATTTTTCTACATATTCTTCGTTTACACGAGCAGCACGCTCTAACAAACGTGAGTGAATGTAGAACACGTCACCTGGGTAAGCTTCACGGCCTGGTGGACGACGTAATAGTAATGAGATTTGACGGTAAGCAATCGCTTGTTTAGTCAAGTCATCATAAACGATCAATGCATCTTCACCGCGGTCACGGAAGTATTCGCCCATGGTACAACCAGCGTATGGTGCCAAGAATTGCAATGCTGCTGAATCAGAAGCTGAAGCTGCAACCACAATGGTGTAAGCCATCGCGCCGTTTTCTTCAAGTTTACGTACCACGTTAGCGATAGTAGAAGCCTTTTGGCCAATCGCAACATAGATACAGGTCATGTTTTGACCTTTTTGGTTGATGATCGCATCCACTGCAACTGCTGTTTTACCTGTTTGACGGTCGCCAATAATCAACTCACGTTGACCACGGCCTACTGGTACCATTGAGTCAACCGATTTCAAGCCAGTTTGTACTGGTTGTGACACAGATTTACGTGCAATCACGCCTGGCGCAACTTTTTCAATCTTGTCTGTCAATTTTGCGTTAACTGGACCTTTACCATCGATAGGCTGACCCAATGCGTTCACTACGCGGCCAACTAGTTCTGGACCTACTGGCACTTCTAAAATGCGACCAGTACATTTACATGTGTCGCCTTCAGTAATGTGTTCGTAATCACCCAATACCACAGCACCAACAGAGTCACGCTCTAGGTTAAGTGCCAAACCAAATGTATTGCCAGGGAACTCGATCATCTCGCCAGCCATTACATTTGATAGGCCGTGAATACGAACAATACCGTCAGTTACTGAAATAACAGTACCTTGAGTACGCGCTTCAGCACTGGTAGAAAAATTTTCTAATCTGCTTTTAATCAGTTCACTGATTTCTGATGTAGATAACTGCATGTAAACTCCTAATAGTTTCTTTGCCTAAAGTTAGGCTATTGCCTGCGTCTTATGCCGTAAGCGTATAGGCTAAATTTTGTAACTGACCTTTGACGGATGCGTCGATCACGGTATCGCCAACAATAATTTTGATGCCACCAATGAGTTCTGGGTCAACAGAAACACTAGCCTCAATCTTTTTACCGAATTTTGCTTCTAAGCGTTTTACTAGGTCTTTAACCTCTGCCGCACTCGGTTTAGCTGCTGCGATAATCTCAGCATCTAACGTACCTTCATCTTGTGCTTTTAACGCTTCAAATGCGCTTGAAATTTCTGGCAAAATAGATAAACGACCATACTCAACCAAAACTTTGACAAGATTTTGTCCGTTTTCATTAAGTTGATCGCCACACACCTTCAAGAAAGTTGTTTGCAAATCACTGCTCACAACTTTAGGGTCTTGAATATAGGCTTTAATTTGCGCGTCATTTGCAACGGCAGCGGCAAAACCCAACATCTCAGACCATTTGCCAAGTGCCTTTTGCTCACGACCTAATTTATAAGCCGCTACTGCATAAGGTCTTGCGATGGTTGATATTTCAGCCATGTGATTTCCTTTATCCCTTAGCCTTAAAGTTCTGCAGCTAGTTTAGACAACATTTCGCTATGTGCTTTTGCGTCGATTTCTTTTCGCAAAATCTTTTCAGCGCCGGCAATTGCCAATGCTGACACTTGCGCACGTAAACCTTCTTTAGCACGGTTTACTTCTTGATCAATCTCAGATTTAGCACCAGCTAAAATACGGTCACCTTCAACCTTAGCATTGCCTTTAGCTTCTTCAACGATTTGTGTGCCACGTTTTTCAGCTTGCGCAATAATCTCGCTTGCTTTTTGTTTTGCTTCAGCCAATGTCACTTCTGATTTTTTAGCTGCAACCTCTAAAGCACTGCGGCCTTCTTGCGCTGCTGCCAAACCATCAGCAATTTCTTTTTGGCGCGTTTCAATCGCTTTTAAAAGCGGCGGCCAAACGAATTTCACTGTGAACCAAATCAACACAGCAAATGCGATAGCTTGTGCGATAAGTGTAAAGTTAATGTTCATTTTTGATCCATTTTGTTAATCATAAAAGCACTAGTCATTAAACTGAAGTTCAATGACTAGTTAGCTTAATTTTGCTAATTACTGAGCAACTACGCTTAATAATGGGTTAGCAAATGCAAACATCATTGCAAGACCAACACCGATAATGAATGAAGCGTCAATCAAACCTAATAGTAAGAACACTTTACCTTGTAAAGCTGGGATCATTTCTGGTTGACGCGCCGCGCCTTCCAAGAAACTTGCACACATAATACCAATACCGATACAAGCACCAGCAGCGCCCAAACCAATAATTAAACCAATACCAACGCCTGTGTAGGCTTGAATCAATGCTAATGCATCCATGTTATTACCCTCTCTAAAATTAAACTTACAACCAACTACAAAAAATAAGAACTACTTAAATACCAAACAAAACCTAATTAGTGGCCTTCATGAGCCATGGCTAGATAAACAACCGTTAACATCATGAAAATAAACGCTTGTAACGCAACAATCAGAATGTGGAAGATAGACCAACCAGCACCTAAAATTGCACCTGCGATAGTACCTGTTAGGCCTGTAGCAGCCCACATACCCAATAGCAAGAAGATAACCTCACCAGCGTACATATTGCCGAACAAACGTAAAGAATGTGAAAGTGGTTTTGACACATATTCAATCAAATTGAACATAAAATTGGCAGGCCACACCCAGATTTTAGTACCGAATGGTGCACAGAACAGCTCATGAATCCAACCACCAAAGCCTTTAACCTTGATTGCGAAGAAAATCATTAAAATCCAAACAGACAAAGCTAATGCGAATGTTGTATTGATATCCGATGTAGGCACTGCACGCCATTTTGCATGCTCCCCACCAAAGAATGAAACAATGCCAGCAACCCAATCAACTGGTAGAAAGTCCATGGAGTTCATCGCGAACACCCATAAAAACACTGTCAATGCTGTTGGTGCAATAAAGCTATGACGATTACCGTGAAAAATATTTTTAACTTGATCATCGATAAAACTAAATACCAACTCTACAAATGCTTGTGTTTTTGTTGGCACTCCAGCAGTCGCTTTACGCGCTACCAACCAAATCAAACCCATCACAATCAAACCAAGTGCAACAGACATCACAAACGTGTCTACATGCAACGTCCAAAAACCTGCGCTTTCAGTGAGCGGTTGTGCATTAAAACTTAAATGATGCTCGATATAAGCTGAAGGAGTGAGTGCGTGTTGTGCGTTATCTGCGTGTTCTGTAGCCATAATCTAATTTTTTTCTAACTGACGTTTGTTTAAATTACACGTTTAACTTACTGAGGGCTGCGCCAGAAAATAATGCCGCAGCCGCCAAACCAGCAATTAGTGCAAACGGCACTAATTGTTTATAAAAACTAAATACGATAACCAAAAGTACGATTATCATTAAAATCTTGACAGCTTCCGCCTTAAGCAGATTGATTAATATCGCTGAGGCATCAGTTTTGTTTACACTACGCTTTGCCACTAATGATGCCACATAAGCACCAAGGACTACGCTTGCCCCACCTAAGGTTGCTGATATCAATCCATGCACATCAAAAAACAAAAACATAACCACAGCAACTGCAAGCGTAGCAATTACTTGAATTTTAAGCATTTTACTAAAAACATCTGATGTATTTAATGCTGACAATGGCTTAAATCCGATTAATTTATAAGCTTTTTTGACGCCTAATTATGCTTGGCTTCACATATTTATATTGCTACTTAAATACCATTAAGTAGCAAAGACCGCGATTTTGAATTAATAGCGATTTTTAGTCAATAGCTAAGTTGTAAGTAAATGAAACACTTAGCGTGTAATTCTGCCAATAATCTCGTCCAACTGATCTAAATTTGCGTAGTTAATTTTCAGTACGCCCGCTCCATTACTATTTGCTTTAATACTAACGCTTGCCCCTAACGTACCACTTAATCTTTCTTGCAGCCTTAACACATCTTGATCTTCTTTCGGTGCTTGCGTTGATTTTGATGCCGGGCTATCAGTTTGCTCACCCAATTTTTTCACTAATGCTTCCGCTTCACGCACCGATAATCTATTGTGAACAATCTGCTCTGCCAGCATGACTTGCTGGGCGCCTTCCAAGCCCACCAGTGCACGCGCATGCCCCATATCCAATTTGCCATGCATCAGCATGTCTTGCACCGCACCTGTTAGAGTGAGTAAACGCAATAAATTTGATACTGCCACACGTGATCTGCCAACAGATTCAGCAGCCCTTTCATGCGTCATAGAAAACTCATCTATCAATCGTTTGATGCCTTGCGCTTCTTCAAGGGGATTAAGGTTCTCACGCTGAATATTCTCAATTAATGCCATTGCCAGCGCTGACTCATCCGCAATTTCACGCACAAGCACTGGCACTTCAGCTAATCCAGCACGCTGACTTGCACGCCAGCGTCGCTCACCTGCAATAATTTCATATTGCTCATCCGCCAATTGACGAACAAGAATAGGCTGCATAATGCCTTGCGCTTTAATTGAGTCAGCCAGTGTTTTTAAGGCAGCTTCATCCATATAACTTCTTGGTTGATATTTGCCAGGACGTAATTGGTCAACTTTTAACATCATCAGCGAGTCTGCTTCCCCCACACTCCCCATGTCCCCAGCGAGCAGGGCATCAAGTCCACGTCCTAATCCTTTTAACTTAACCATAATTGCTTCTCTTTATATTTTTTAGAATAAATGCTGAATTTGTTTCAGTTTTTATCTTTACTGGTAATTTCTTGTGCTAACTCTAGGTAGGCAACAGCCCCTTTAGAGCTTTTGTCGTAACTTAATACAGGCACCCCATAACTTGGCGCTTCAGCTAAACGAATATTGCGTGGAATCACCGTCTTGTAGACCTTGTCACCAAAATGGCTAATCAACTGTGCAGAGACTTGCTGGGCAAGCATATTGCGATTATCAAACAAGGTGCGCAACAAACCCTCTATTTCCAAGGTTGGATTCAAATGTGCGCGTACTTTTTTGATGGTATTCACCAAATCGGACAACCCCTCTAAAGCATAATATTCACATTGCATAGGAATCATTACAGCGTTGGCAGCAGTTAATGCATTTACCGTCACAAGGTTTAGGGCAGGGGGGCAGTCTAGCAACACCATATCGTAAGCATCACCCAATTTAGTAATTGCCGCTTTTAAGCGATTCTCACGCGCCAACTCATTAACCAGTTCAACTTCAGCACCAGCCAACTCTCTATTAGATGGAGCAATATCAAAACCGCCTTTTTCACTTTTTACCACCACTTCTTTCAAAGACCGTTCACCAATCAGCACATGGTAAATACTTTGCTTAAGATGCGCCTTATCAATACCACTACCCGTACTAGCATTTCCTTGTGGATCCAAATCTATCAACAACACACGCTTACCCAAGCTAGCGAGACTTGCCGCCAAATTGACGCAAGTTGTAGTTTTACCAACCCCACCTTTTTGATTTGTGATTGCCAATATTTTCATATTATTTTTCTTTGCATTTTCAATGATTACACTCGTGCACATCAGCACTCAAAACTGCTCAGTTAATTAGCTACTTCTTGTTTCAACACCACTAAATGACGCTCAGCATCCAAGCCCGCTACCTTTAAGACACGAATTTCAGTAGGCTTAATTGCACTCTTTTTAAATTCATGCTCAGGCACAGTGCCTTTCATCGCTAGCCACGAGCCGCCATCTGCTAACAAGTGCTTGGTTAACTTGATGAATAGGGCAATCTCTGAAAATGCACGCGAAATGATGACCTCAAACTTTTCAGGCATTTCTTTGCTAGGCACAGCTTGCTCTTCGATACGCCCATGAATCACAGAGAAATTTGACAACCCCAGCTCCGCCTTTACTTGCCGCATAAAACTTACTTTCTTTTGCACGGCATCAATTGCGGTGACTTGCAGTTGAGGCAAACAGATAGCCAACGGGATACTCGGCAAACCAGCACCTGCCCCCACATCAAGTAAGTGTTCACATTCGATATGAGTAAGCACCGACAAACTATCCAGTATATGTAGGGTCACCATTTCAATAGGCTCACGTACTGCAGTAAGATTGTGCACTTGATTCCATTTGTAGATCAAAGCAACATAATCTAGTAGTTTTTGTTTTTGTTCTGCGAGTATTTCTAAGCCCATCTCCTGCAAGCCCAGTTCGAGCTTTGCCTGTAACTGCGCACGATCTTCTTGCTTTAAATTTCTTGGCATATTGCCGGTTGTGCTCATGCTACGTTTCCCATATCTGCGTTCGTATTGCTTAAAGTCTTTGCTCGTGACTTACGCTTTAAATAAACCAGTAAGAGGGAAATCGCTGCCGGCGTAATACCAGATATACGGCCGGCCTGACCAATCGTTTCTGGCTTATGTGCATTTAACTTTTGTTGCGCCTCTATCGGTAAACCATGAATTTCTCGGTAATCCAAATCAGATGGTAGCAAGGTATTTTCCTGCCCACGACTACGTGCCACTTCCTCCACCTGACGGTCAATATAGCCTTGATATTTAGCTGCAATTTCTACTTGTTCACGCACCGAAGGCTCCACCTCTCCCAAGCCTAAACCATCCAATGAAAGCACGGCTTCATAACTTACCTCAGGTCTGCGCAGCAATTCAAACAAACTATATTCATGTTCTAGCGGCTTACCAAATACATTCTGCATGACCTCAGCGCTTAAGTTGGCTGGCTGCACAAAGGTTTTTTTCAAACGCTCTTGCTCACGCTCAATCGCCTCTTTTTTGCGACTGAAAGCTTCCCAGCGCACATCGTCGACCAAGCCAAGTTTGCGACCTATTTCGGTTAGTCGCATATCCGCATTGTCTTCACGCAACTGCAAACGATACTCTGCACGGCTGGTAAACATACGATAGGGCTCACTCACACCGCGCGTGATTAAATCATCCACCAACACACCCAAATAAGCTTCATCACGCGCAGGACACCACGCCTCTTTACCTTGTGCGTACAAAGCAGCATTTGCACCTGCTAGCAAGCCTTGCGCCGCAGCCTCTTCATAACCGGTTGTGCCGTTAATCTGTCCAGCAAAGAACAAACCTTTAACAGCTTTGGTTTCCAAACTTGACTTCAAACCACGAGGATCATAATAGTCATACTCAATCGCATAGCCAGGACGTAAAATATGCGCATTCTCCAAACCTTTTACAGACCGCACCAAAGCCAGCTGAATATCAAAGGGTAAACTGGTTGAAATACCATTTGGATATATTTCGTTGGTTGCTAGTCCTTCTGGCTCTAAAAATATCTGATGAGACTCTTTATCTGCAAAACGATGAATTTTATCTTCTACACTAGGGCAGTAGCGGGGCCCCACACCTTCAATGACACCTGTATACATTGGTGAGCGATCCAGACCGCTACGGATAATGTCGTGAGTACGTTCATTGGTATGTGTAATCCAGCAAGGCATCTGCGCTGGATGCTGTGACACATTCCCAAGAAATGAGAACACAGGCACCGGGTCATCGCCGGGCTGCATCGTCATCACTGAATAATCTATGGTGCGACCGTCAATGCGTGGTGGTGTACCTGTTTTCAAGCGGCCTGCTGGCAAACCGATTTCGCGCAAACGTGCAGCAAGCGAGATAGAAGGAGGGTCGCCAGCGCGGCCTGCCTGATAATTCTGTAGACCCACGTGTACCAAGCCACCCAAAAACGTTCCTGCTGTCAACACCACAGATTTTGCTGCAAAGCGTAATCCTATTTGCGTTACTACCCCAGCGGCACGGTCACCCTCCAATATGATGTCATCTACCGCTTGCTGGAACAACCAAAGGTTTTCTTGATTCTCCAACTTATGTCGTATCGCAGCTTTATATAAGACACGATCTGCTTGCGCACGTGTTGCACGTACAGCAGGACCTTTACTTGAGTTTAATATGCGAAACTGAATACCGCCCTCATCTGTTGCAGCTGCCATTGCGCCACCTAAGGCATCAATTTCTTTAACCAAGTGCCCTTTACCGATACCACCGATACTCGGATTACAAGACATCTGGCCCAAAGTTTCTATATTATGCGTAAGCAATAAGGTTTTTTGTCCCATTCTTGCACTGGCAAGCGCGGCCTCTGTCCCAGCATGACCACCACCGACTACAATTACATCAAACAGATCAGGAAAATTCATATTTTAATCACAAAAAAACGTTATTACTCAAGAGGTAGAAGTTTAACTTAATCTCAAGTCTAGGTCATGCATAACACTACTTATAATCAATGTTTCACGTGAAACAACTGCATATTTACAACATAGCCATAATTTCTTAACATTATTGGCATAATATTTACGTTAATCGATATCATGCAAGCTAGAATTGGTTTAGAATTAAGACATAATTTATAACAATCATAATCAATATACTTTTTTAGCAAAAATTTGGTTTTATTGGTTTTATTACTAAGGAGTCGCACGTGAAACACACTCATCTTATTTTAGCCACGCTACTAGGCTTTGCCACACTGTCAGCACATGCTGCACAAGCAAACATTACTAACGCCGAAGCGTTAACAAAAAAATATATCAGCATCGCACAAACTGTTAATCCTGAGTTTGTATCTTCTGTGACTGATGGCAAGATGTTTTTTAATCGTAAAATTAAAATGCCAAACGGTAAAGAAATGGCGTGCGCTTCATGCCATACAGCCAACCCTGCTAACCCAGGTAAACATGCTTTAACTGGCAAATCAATCGAACCTCTTTCACCAGCTGTTAACAACAAACGCTTTAAAGATTTAGATAAAGTTGAAGAGAAGTTCACAGAACACTGCAATGAAATTATTGGTACAGATTGCACAGCTGCAGAAAAAGCTAACTATATTATTTATCTACTTACTGAAAGAACACCTTCAGCTAAAAAATAATTAGCAATAAACTAAATTAAAGCAGGGCTCGTTAGAGGCCCTGCTTTTTTTATAACTATCATGATCTAATCTACAGCAGCCATAAATCATCCTGCGATACTCACACTTTATGCATATTGGTAAAGTCTGTTTCTATCGTGGATAGCCTTGATCATTATCGCAACACCTCCCCCAATTGTTAAATTGTAAGTTCCAATATCATGCATTCACGAATGCCGCTACTTTTAGCATACCATCCCATAGTGCAAGCAACTGACTTGCGTTACATTGATCATCTAGATACCTTTACCTGCCGAATAATATGCTGAGTACAAGCGCATAATGTTTCACGTGAAACATCCTTCAAAGTCACTCACAACAGATTTAGTTTAGTATTGACTTAATCTCATATGCACGCCTATAGTAGACATGGTAATAAGCATAAAACGTAAACTTAGAACAACAACGAATTGTAAGGAGAATTTTATGGCTGGAAAATTTGAATTAAAAGCAGCAAAAAGTGGGCAGTTTCACTTTAATTTATTGGCCGGGAACGGACAGATTATTCTGCAATCAGAAATGTACGAAACAAAAGCAAGCGCACTTAATGGTATTGCATCAATTCAAAAAAACGCAGCAGATGAAACTCGTTACGAGCGCTTAGTATCCAAGTCGGAAAAACCATACTTTGTACTTAAAGCGGCTAATCACCAGGTGATCGGTCAAAGCCAAATGTATGAAAGTGAGGCGGCTCGAGATAACGGAATAGAATCTGTAAAGAAAAACGGCCCAGAAGCAACAATTGTAGACCTGACCGCCTAAACATACCATATGACACTTAGCACTAATACCAATTAGCGCTAAGTATCAATTCATAATAGTGGGTGCAACAAAAAATTAGAGATGCTACATCTATAGCACCAGATTAATGCCATACGCATGACATTCAAGCGTAAGAAAAGATTTTTTCCTACTCTATAAATTAATCGATATAGGCTAAACCGAAAACAAGTACAATCTACTTGCCAATACAGAATCTAGAAAATATTTCACCTAATAGATCATCAGGCGTGAACTCACCTGTAATAGTACCTAACGCGTCTTGTGCTAAACGCAACTCTTCAGCGACCAACTCTGCTGAGTTGAGTTGACTCGTAGCAACATCCAAATGACCTCGCACTTGTGCCAGCGCAGATAAGTGTCTAGCGCGTGCCATAAAAACACCCTCAGCATTATTCTGGTAGCCAGCTAATTTTAACAAATGAGTTTTAAGAAGATCCAAGCCAGCACCAGTCTTCGCAGAAATATAAACATGCGTAGCTTTGTCTTTTTCTTCGATTATTGCAGGTTCCTGAGTCACGTCAATCTTATTGTGAACCCAAATTTTAGGAATTTCTTGCGGTAGCCGCTCTAAAATCGACTTTTCAGTGTTAGTAATACCATGAGCTGCGTCAACTAATAATAATGCGATATTGGCTGTTTCTGCAGCTCGCCAAGTTCGGGCGATACCAAATTTTTCAACTTCATCATCTGTTTCGCGCAAGCCTGCAGTATCAATGACATGCAAAGGCACCCCATTTATTTGTATCGCATTCTTGATGGTATCTCGAGTAGTACCAGCTATTGAGGTCACGATAGCAACTTCTTCACCAGCTAACTGATTCATCAAGCTAGATTTACCAACATTAGGTTGCCCCACTAAAACGACATTGATACCTTCTCGCAATAGACTACCTTGCTTAGCTTTTGCAAAGACAAATGCCAATTCATCAATAATTGCATCCAACTTATCAGCCACTCGACCTTGCGTGATAAAGTCGATTTCCTCCTCAGGAAAATCCAAACATGCCTCTACATACATGCGTAGATCAATTAACTTTAAGAGTAGGGTATTGATGTGCTGTGAAAACTCGCCAGACAGAGAGCGTACAGCACTCTTTGCGGCTTCAACGGTAGCAGCATTGATAACGTCAGCAACAGCTTCAGCCTGAGCTAAGTCCATTTTATCATTGAGATAAGCACGGCGAGTAAACTCTCCTGGCTCTGCTTGACGTGCGCCAAGTGCAATACACCTAGCTAGCAATATTTGCATTAGCGCTGTACCGCCATGGCCTTGCAACTCAAGTACGTCTTCGCCGGTATAAGAGTGTGGATTAGGGTAAAAAATGGCGATACCGCGATCGATTAAATCGCCATCGGCCTGCTGAAAATCGAGATAAGCTGCGTGACGCGGTTTGGGACAATGCCCGAGCACACTGACCGCAATAGCTTGAGATAAAGGGCCTGATACCCTTACTACTCCAATACCGCCAGCGCCACTTGCGGTGGCGATGGCGGCAATGGTATCTGAGGAATTAGTGATGTTCACCTGATTTTTTTACGTGACCTTGTTTTTTGGCAACGGTTTCTGCGTGAATCATTTTGTTAACATACCACTGCTGTGCTATTGAAAGCACGTTATTGACTAACCAATACAACACCAAGCCAGCAGGGAAGAAGAAGAAGAAAACACTAAACACCACTGGCATCCAAGTCATGATTTTTGCTTGCATCGGGTCAGTAGGCTTAGGATTAAGCTTAGTCTGAATAATCATGGTAGCGCCCATGAGTATCGGCAGAATGTAAAATGGGTCAATCGCAGACAAATCTTGGATCCAGCCAAAAAATGGTGCATGACGCAACTCTACCGAGCCTAACAGAACCCAATAAAGTGCAATGAATACAGGGACTTGGATTAGAATTGGAAAACAACCACCCATTGGATTGATTTTCTCTTTTTTGTAAAGATCCATCATCGCTATTTGCATCTTTTGGCGGTCATCACCAAACTTCTCTTTCATCGATTGCAGACGCGGTGCAAGTTCACGCATTTGCGCCATACTGCGGTAACCAGAAGCAGAAAGTTTAAAGAATGCTGCTTTAATGAAGATGGTAAGCAAAATAATCGCCACACCCCAGTTTTGCACCACAGAATGAATTTTTGATAACAACCAAAATAGCGGTGATGCAATTACCGTTAACCAACCGTAATCTACACTGTATTCTAGGCCAGGTGCTGCTGCGATTAAATCCTCTTTAGTTTGTGGTCCAGTATAAAAACGAGCTGGAACAGCTAAAGTAGCACCAGGAGCAATAGTGCCCAATGTACTTTTAGTACCAATTCTAAAAATATTGTCACTGAGTTTCTCAGTATAAAACTTACGTGCCAAGCCATCTTTAGGAATCCATGCGCTCACAAAATAGTGTTGCAATATACCAACCCAACCATCGTTAGTCGCTATATTTAATGGCTCTTTCTCCATATCCTTAAATGCTAGCTTTTTAAACTTAGTCGTTTCTGTGTAATAGGTGCCGCCTGTGAATGTAGGCATTAAGGCAGAACCTTGGTTAGACTCGCTATCATGAACAATTTGATAGTAAACAACTGGAGTGATTGCAACGCTAGAGTCATTCTTGATTTCGTAATTAACATCAATTTCATAGCGATTACGATGGAATGTATATACTTTATAAACTGTCACGCCATTACTAATAGCACTTAATCGCACTTCAAGTTTATCTTGCCCGTCTTGCATTTGATAACTAGCTGCATCACTGGTGAATACAGAGTTATGTGTTGGTAAGTCTTGGCCAATTAAGCCTGATTGAGCAACATAAAGCATAGGCTTAGCAGAGTCATCCAATAACAAGTAGTTGGTTTGATCATCGTTCGCACGATGTTTACGTAATTCTAATTTACGTAAATCACCACCTACAGTACTAATATTCACTTTATATAGATCTGTCGTTACAACAACGTTCTGACCAGATCTTAATGCATAGCCAATGTCAACAGGTGTATCGATTGGATTAGTGGCAGCCGCAGTAGTATCCGCATTTGGCACTGAGCTAACAGCAGCAACCGGTGTTGATGTTACTGGTGCATTTTTAGTCTGCCAAGCGTCCCATAGCATCAGAATAGACATAGAAAAAATCACGAATAATACTAAACGTCTTGTATCCATATTGTTTTATAAGCAATCTATATAAAATTTTAGTAATGTATCTTAAAGAAATTAAGGTACTGGATCATGCCCACCATCACACCATGGGTGACAACGGCATAAACGATGAACCATTAAGTAACTACCACGAATTGCACCATGCTTTTGCAGTGCCTCTACCGAGTATTGGGAACAAGTAGGGTAGAAGCGACATTGCTGTCCTAAAAAAGGACTCAAAGTTAATTGATATCCCTTAATGATCCAAATTAATAGACGCGACATTGTTGTTAACACAAAAAAATCATGGGGCTTAAATTTTGGTAACTACATGCATTATAAATGCTGAACACCTTTTAATGGTGAACCTCTGTGACGTTTTGTTGCGCATTTAATGTAGTGCGTAGATTAATCTTCTTAATCAAGGAATCAAACTCTTGCTCAACAGATAAAAAATCTTTTTTATTAAATTTTTTCTGCACACGAACAACTAAGTCTACTGGATTGACTGTGTGTTGACGTAACCTAAAAAATTCACGCAGAACTCGTCGCATATAGTTTCTATGTACCGACGATTTAGCAGTTTTTTTACCAATGACTAATCCTAAACGAGCGTGTGCTAACGTATTAGGCTGATAATGTATCGCTAAATACTGTGCAAAAATACGCTTGCGGAAATTAAAAACGGATGAAAATTCATCCGTTTTAATAAGCTTAGCTTTTTTTGTAAACCTAAGCGTGTGCACTATTAAGTTTTTACTGTAAATTTAAACTGAATGTACAGCGAAAGTAACGCCTGCGGCGTTACTCACTTAAAGACCTAAGCGTGAACGACCTTTAGCGCGACGAGCAGCAATAACAGCGCGGCCACCTTTAGTTTTCATGCGAACTAAAAAGCCATGTGTACGTGCGCGACGTGTTTTAGAAGGTTGATATGTACGTTTCATGTGAATCTCCAACGAGCAAAATGCTACAAAGGGCGCTATTAGACCCGATAACACAGTATTTTGTCAACGTTTATTTAGTTTTATTAATTGCGCTAACATTTTAATTCTTATCACTTTTATTTTATAAAATTTTTATTCATTAATTTTGAAAATGGCTGTGGATAAGTTACGCTAAACCAGCTAAAATGCAGTGGATAGATTAGCGTTGAATTGTACGCTATTTTATAAAAAAATAAAATAAAAACAATACGTTATACATTCATACAATCGTTGTTATTTCAATACATTAGTTAAAAATAACTGTACAAACTAAGGTATATCATTACAGATGGAAAATTTTTGGCCTGCTTGTCTTTCTAAATTTGAGAAAGAGCTTTCAGCACAACAATTCAATACTTGGATCAAACCACTGCACACTGAAGTTAGCGGTGATGCCGTGCGCGTTTTTGCGCCTAATCGTTTTGTTATGCAATGGGTTAAAGATCGTTTTCTGAAAAAAATTGAACAATTTGCTCAGGAACATAAACCTGATATGCAAATAGAATTGGTATTGGGCGAAGCTACAGGAAAATCTGTCCAAACAGAAACTGCAAAAAAAACAACTCAAGAAAACAAAGCGGTAGATCACGAAGTTAAGCAGGACATTATTAAACACAACTTGAGTGAAGTGTTAGCTAAAACTAAAAAAACTGCAGTAGTTGCTAATAAAACTATCGACACTTCTAATTTAAATCCTAGCTTTAATTTTAATAATTACGTGACAGGCCGAGCTAACCAATTAGCTCGAGCTGCAGCTATCCAAGTTGCTGAAAATCCAGGTAGTGCTTATAACCCTTTATTTATTTATGGTGGTGTAGGTTTAGGTAAAACACACTTACTGCAAGCCATTGGTAACGAATTAAAGTTACATAACCCAGAAGCAAAAATCCGCTACCTACATGCTGAGCGCTATGTATCCGATGTTGTTAAGGCATATGAACATAAAGCATTTGATGAGTTTAAACGTCAATATCATTCACTGGACTTATTGTTAATTGATGACATTCAGTTCTTTGCGAAAAAAACCCGTACACAAGAAGAGTTCTTTTACGCATTTAACTCACTAATTGAAGCAAAAAAACAAATTGTTATTACTTGCGATACCTATCCAAAAGAAATTGCAGATGTAGATGAACGCTTAAGAACTCGTTTTAGTTGGGGTTTAACCGTTGCAGTTGAGCCGCCAGAGCTGGAGATGCGCGTTGCTATTTTGCTTAAAAAGGCAGAAGCGGTAAACCTTAACTTGCCTGAAGATGTCGCGTTCTTTATCGCTAAACAGATTAGATCTAGCGTACGTGAGTTGGAAGGTGCCTTAAACCGCATTATCGCCATGTCTAAGTTCACAGGTCATGCTATCGATGTACATCTGGCTAAAGACGCATTACGTGATTTAATCGCGGTACGTGGCCGCCAAGTAACAATGGAAAACATACAGAAAACTGTTGCTGACTACTATAAGATTAAAGTAGCAGAGATGTACAGCAAGAAAAGAACGCGTAATTTTGCACGTCCTAGACAGATAGCAATGGCTTTATCACGCGAATTAACAAATCACAGCTTCCCTGAAATAGGCGAAGCGTTTGGTGGTAGGCATCACACTACAGTGATGCATGCATGTGATGAGATTGATTTATTAAGACAAAATGATGCAACAATAGCCAGAGATATTGGGTTTTTAGTACAAGTTATTAGAGATTAAGCAGGTAAATATCAGCTTAACTATAAAAGTTAGGTTAAGGATAAGCTGTGGATAAAATAAGCATAAGGTTGTGATTAAGAAATTTTAAAAATTTAATCAACAATTGACCCACAGTAGATTATGTTTTTACCAAGATAAAAAAAAGTATTGCAAACTATTGAAAATATTCAATAAAAAGTAGTTATGCACAAAAAATCGCAACATTATTATTGTTATTATTTATATATATATATTATTTAGGTTATAAAGATGAATATACAAATCAACCGTGAAACGTTATTAAAACCGTTAACTTCAGTGACAAGCATTGTAGAAAAAAGACATACCTTACCTATTTTGTCTAATTTATTACTCGAAGCTAAACAAAACAAAATTCATCTGACAGCCACTGATTTAGAAATGCAAATTTCATTATCTGTAGAGAGTGCTACTAGTAATGATTTTTCAACAACGATATCTGCAAAAAAGTTATTAGATATTTGCAGATCACTACCAGATAATTCAGATATCAATATGGCAACTAACGATAGCCGTATTACTGTAAAAGCTGGTAAAAGCCGTTTTAACTTACAAACATTGCCTGCCGCTGACTATCCAGTCATGACAAAAACGCAATCACAAGGCACTGTGGTTACAATTCCGCAAAGACAATTAAAAGAATTGTTGAAGCAAGTAGAGTTTGCAATGGCGCAACAAGATATTCGTTATTACTTGAATGGCTTATTGGTTGAAGTCGTTGCGAATCGTTTGAATATCGTAGGAACAGATGGTCATCGATTAAGTTTTACTTCAACAGAACTAAAAGAAAACTATGAAAAACAAGATGTAATCTTGCCACGCAAGACAGTGATTGAGTTAATCAAATTGCTGGATGATAGTGAAGAAGATGTGAATGTTGAAATAGCTAATAATCAAGTTAACTTTAGTTTTGGTAATATCAAACTTATTTCTAAAGTCATTGATGGGAAATTCCCTGATTACAACCGTGTGATTCCTACAGGACATCAAAATACATTCACAACAGAGCGTTTAGGTGTATTGTTAGCAATGCAGCGCGCTTCGATTTTATCGAATGAAAAGTACCGCGGTATCCGTATGGTGCTAAGTAACAATAATCTTAAGTTAATTAGTACTAATAGCGATCAAGAGGAAGCAGAAGAAGAATTAGAAATCGCTTACGGTAGTGATGTACTTGATATAGGTTTTAATGTGACTTATTTGATAGATGTGTTGAATAACACAAACAGCGAACAAGTAACGTTCTCATTTGCAGATGCAAACAGCAGTTGCTTAATTACCTTACCTAATAATCCAGATTATAAGTACGTAGTCATGCCTATGCGCATTTAAATCTTGTTTCACGTGAAACAAAAGCTTTAATATTTTTACTTTAACAAAAAATATTAAATTTAAAGATAACTTTAAAATAAAGAAAACAAGTATGAGTGAAAACAATGCAATATCACCAGAGTATGATTCATCCAGTATCAAGATATTGGAGGGTTTAGATGCCGTACGTAAGCGCCCAGGTATGTATATTGGCGACACGTCTGATGGTTCTGGCTTGCACCATATGGTGTTTGAAGTGCTGGATAATGCAATTGATGAAGCATTAGCAGGTCATTGTGATGATATTAAGGTAATTATTCATCATGATAACTCTGTCAGTGTTTCAGATAATGGCCGTGGTATTCCGACTGATATCAAATACGATGATATTAAAGCGGTTAAGCGCTCAGCGGCTGAAATTGTAATGACTGAATTACACGCAGGCGGTAAATTTGACCAAAACTCTTACAAAGTATCTGGTGGTTTGCATGGTGTAGGTGTTTCTGTTGTTAATGCACTATCTGATTGGCTTAAATTAAAAATTTACCGCAATGGTAAAGTGCACCAAATGGAGTTCCGTCGCGGTGAAGCGGTAGCTCCATTGGCAGAAACAGGAGTCACTGATAAAAAAGGTACAGAAGTACACTTTTTAGCCTCAGTAGAAACCTTTGTGTTGGTGGAATACCATTTTGAGATTTTAGCTAAGCGTATTCGTGAGCTTTCATTCTTAAATAATGGCGTAAAAATTGAGTTGGTAGACCAACGCAACGGTAAAAGTGAAAACTTTGCCTATTCCGGCGGTATTAAAGGGTTTGTGGAGTATATGAACCGTAGTAAAACGGTGCTACATCCTAAAACTTTTTATGCATCTGGTGAAAAAGATGGCATGACGATTGAAGTGGCGATGCAATGGAATGACTCTTACAGTGAAACGGTACAGTGTTTTACTAATAATATTCCACAGCGCGATGGCGGTACTCACTTAACTGGCCTGCGTACAGCAATGACACGTACGTTAAACCAGTATATTGAACAAAGTGAGATGGCAAAAAAAGCAAAAGTAGAAACAACTGGCGACGATATGCGCGAAGGTATTACTTGCGTGTTGTCAGTGAAAGTGCCTGATCCTAAATTCTCATCTCAAACTAAAGACAAATTGGTTTCAAGTGAAGTGCAACCAGTGGTGTCTGAAGTGGTTTCAGCAAAATTGGCAGAGTTTTTACAAGAAAATCCAGCCGATGCCAAAATCATTTGTGGGAAAGTGGTTGAAGCGGCCAGAGCAAGGGAAGCTGCGCGTAAAGCGCGTGAGATTACTCGCCGTAAAGGCGTAATGGACACCATGGGCTTGCCAGGTAAATTGGCTGACTGCCAAGAAAAAGACCCAGCGTTATGTGAAATATACCTAGTCGAGGGTGACTCAGCGGGCGGTTCTGCAAAGCAAGGGCGTGATCGTAAAAACCAAGCGATATTGCCGTTAAAAGGTAAGATTTTAAACGTAGAAAAAGCACGTTTTGATAAATTACTAGGCTCACAAGAGATTGCAACACTGATTACTGCCTTAGGCACAAGTATTGGTAAAGCTGACTTTAATGCAGAGAAGCTACGTTATCACCGTATCATCATCATGACCGATGCGGACGTCGATGGTGCGCATATCCGTACCTTGTTGCTCACTTTCTTCTATCGCCAAATGACAGAATTAGTAGAGCGTGGTCATATCTACATTGCGCAACCACCACTTTACAAAGTAAAGCAGGGTAGGGATGAGCGTTACCTTAAAGATGAGCAAGAGCTAGATATCTACCTACTGCAATCAGCCCTAAAAAATGCTGAGTTAGACACAAAAACAAGCGCTGGCATCTTAAAAGATGAAGCTCTAACTGAAATCGCAAAACAAGTAGTGTTGACTGAAGCAGTGATTCGTCGTATTTCTTCACTGTATGATGAAAGCGTGCTACGTGCAATTCAAGATGCTGGTGAAATTAATCTAAGCACAGAAGCAAGCGCTAACGCCATCGCAGAGAAGCTACGCCCTATCTTGGGTGCAGTAGGCAGTGAAGTGATAGTGGCATTTGATGCCGAAACTAACGCTTACCGTTTGGAGATTAATAAATACGTACACGGCAACCTACAATGTTGCGTGATTAATGCTGAGTTTTTAAGTAGCGGCGATTACAGACAGCTATTGAAAACATCGAATATGCTTAACGGTTTGGTTGGTGTAGGTGCTGTTGTTAAGCGTAATGAAAAAGAACAAACTGTTTCAACGTTCAAACAAGCCTTGGATTGGCTACAAGGTGAAGCGAAAAACACACTGAATATTCAGCGCTATAAAGGTCTTGGTGAAATGAACCCAGAGCAGTTATGGGAAACTACCATGGACCCTAAAGTGCGTCGCTTACTAAAAGTGCAAATCGATGACGCGATTGCAGCGGATGAAATTTTCACAACACTGATGGGCGATAATGTAGAACCTAGACGCGCATTTATTGAAAATAATGCTTTAGGTGCTAATAACTTAGATATTTAGGTTTGTAATAGCTACATATCACAGTTGAATACCATTAACTTAGAGCGGCAACCAATTGGTTGCCGTTTTAGTTAGTACAATTAGATGCACTGCTTATCTCAACGTAATTAAATTAGATAGCTGCGGCGACACTTTCTTTCAACGGCGTAGTTACTCTGCCAATTAGTTGGCTAAGTTGTTGGCTGTTGTCATAGAGTGCGCCTTTGGATGCACCTGTGTCTGAATCTGCAATCAGTTGCGCAAATGCTTCTGGTAAACCCACGTTGACTAAAACCGCTTGATACTCTTGCTCTGCTAGGTTGATGTAATTGATGGGTTTTCCAGTTTGTTGGGATACCTCTGCCGCTAACTCTGTCAGTGTGTAAGCGTAGTCTCCAGCTAGTTCATATACTTTCCCTGCTTGATTTTCTGAGGTGAGTACGGTGGCATCTGCTTGTGCGTAGTCTGCACGGCTGGCAGAGGCGATTTTCCCATCCGAGGCACACCCATATAGCGCACCGTGGGCGATGCTTGCGCCTAAGGCTGTGGTATAGTTTTCTGTGTACCATCCGTGGCGTAGTAATACAAAGGGTAGATTTGCATTTGCTAGGTATTGTTCGGTAGCGACATGTTCTGCCGCTAAGGCTAGTGGGGAGGTGTCTGCATGTAATAGGCTGGTATAGGCGAATAACTTAATATTTGCTCTTTTTGCGGCATCGATTACCGTTTTATGTTGCGCAAAGCGTTGGCCGACCTCACTGGATGAAATGAGTAAAACTTTGCTTGCACCAGCTAACGCGGCATCCCATGACGCTGGTTGGTTGTAATCTGCATAGCGTACTTGTACACCCAAATCAGTTAGCTCTTTGGCTTTATCAACATTGCGAACTGCGGCGACTATGTTAGAGGCAGGGGTTGTTTTTAATAGTGAGGCAATCACTAATCGGCCTAATTGACCTGTTGCACCTGTAATAACGATCATGTAAAACCTTTCTAGTCTGAAAAAATGAATAGGTGGAAAGCATCATAATCTATATACTAACTATTAGTAAGTACGTACAAAAAGGTAAGTATGAATAACATCAATCAATCAAATAAGTTGTCAGAGCAGATGATGCGCGGCGAGGTGTTTTCAGATCAATGTCCATCACGTGAAATACTTAAACACGTTACCAACCGTTGGGGTGGGCTAGTTTTGGTTGCGCTGTTACTAGGGACGCATCGCTTTAGTGATTTGCGTAGAAAGTTAAGTGGGGTCAGTGAAAAAATGTTGGCGCAAACATTGCAGACCTTAGAGGCTGATGGTTTTGTGATGCGCGTGTCTTATCCTGTGGTGCCTCCGCATGTGGAGTACTCCTTAACGCCATTGGGTGCGGAGCTGGCGAAACAAGTTGAGTTGTTGGTAGATTGGATAGAAATTAATTTACCTAGAATTTTAGATGCGCAGCAAACCAGTGGCGTTGCTAATCGAGATGAATGAAATGTTAATCAAGCAAAGGAATGTTTGAATAATGCTGAGCTTAGATTTTAGTGAAATAAGAAATGCCTTTGAGTTTGTTAGCTCAGGCTCGCGTGACGAGAACAATGCGTATGTATGCAAGAAAACGGGTGTCATTTACTGGACATCAACGACATTAGACCTAGAAGAAGAGGTGCCAAAAGACCTCGAAACATCCTTGGATTATGTGGAAGTACCCCATAAAAATGAGTTAAAGCTAGGTCAATCCTTAGCGCTAACATTTATTGACCAGACGTTACCCGATGAATACAACTTTGTAGCAAGCCTCTTTCGTAAGCGCGGTGCCTACAGGCGCTTTAAAGATATGTTGCAGTATCAAGGCTTGCTTGAAAAATGGTATGCATTTGAAGAGCAAGCTTCAGATGATGCTTTGCTAGCATGGTGTGAGGAAAATGAAATTAAGCTCATCGATAAAGAACATTAGAAGATGTAGACCATCATCTACTGTCTATGTTGATGATTATTAGCGTTTAATTAATTTACATTCAAAATTAACTTGTTCTGATAAGTCACGATAAATAGCAAGCGCGCTAGTAGTAGAGGAGTAAGGGTCATTTTGTAGATATTTGATGTATCTTAATTGGCGAGGACTAACTTTTTTGCTGATAGCATCAGTTTTGCAAGTGCATGCGCTCTGGTTGCTATCACTAGTATATTGGCTTTCGCATAAACTTTTCTCTTGATCCATCAGGCTCATTGGCCATGGTTCAGTATTTTTAGTATTGGGGATAATCACAGCGCGCGTTTGTGCAAGGGTTGCATATAACAACTCAACAGACGCTCTGTTTCTTCCTAAATCCGCACTTTGCAGAATATCCTGATGTTTAATGGATAGAGGATTTAAATTAACACCAGCGTTCGCAATCAATGTTGTTTGTGTTGGTAAAACATAGCCTTGGCCAGCAAGCATAATGCGTTTTGCTGGATTACTATCCAGTAATTTATTAGCTTCGGCGATATCTTCATCAGGTAATCTATATGTAATCGTGACTCCACAGGTGTCATCGAGTTGTTTCACCTGGACTGATAAAAGCTTGTCCTCAATTGCATCAGTCATCGTGGCTACGTTGCGTGAAATTAAGTGCGCTTCTTCATTCGCTTTTAGCTGCAGGATTGCTTTATCGTCTAAGCAAGCATAGGCATTACTGAATGAAATAATACTGAATATGGCAAAAACTAAGTGACGAAACATTGGATTGCGCATCTATAACCTCATGAATGTGTAAATTTATTGCTAGATATGAGCTATGTTTAAATGATAAGTTCTATGTGTTAGTTATCTTTGATGATGCTGTGCTGATTGCGACTACAGCTGGATGATTAGCGCGTCTTTCTACAGAGATGGCATAGAATCGTTCTACCACTTGGTTGGTTTCACCAATTTTAATCACATTGTGTTGTGTGATCACCTCGTCTGAAATAATGGATGGGGCACAGAAAATACCAACACCAGCTTGTCCAAATGCGCGCATGAGAGCGCTATCATCAAACTCACCGACAATTTGTGGTTGAATGCGTAGAGTATTTAGCCATGACATTAGCCGCTTACGAACAGCACTATCTTCGCCCGGTACTAAGAGTGGCGCGTTAGTGAGGTTCTGTGGAAATACGTCTTCATAAGACTGAGTCAGGGAGGGAGCTGCGAAAAAACTTAAGCCGCATTCTAGTAGTTCGTGACTGCGGCCTTTGATATCAATTTCACTAGGCATAGGCCTATCCGACAGGACTAAATCTAGGCGGTGAATTGCTAGGTCACCAAGTAAAGACTCTAATTTACCTTCGCGACAAATAATTTTAATGGGTTCAATCAGTGACATTGCTGGCGCTAATAGGCGGTAAGCAATAGATTTTGGAACTGCATCTGAAATACCCACTCTAAAAAGGCGATGAAGTTCTTTAGACCCTGCTCGCAATGTTTCCTCTAGTGCATTGCCTGTTTGGAAAATATCCTCAGCGTAAGTGAGTGCTAACTCCCCAGTTTCTGTAAGCTCAATGCCACGACCTACTTTTCTAAATAATGACACACCAAGTGAGGCTTCTAGAATGGCTATTTGCCCACTGATGGTTTGCGGAGTTAAATGTAACTGCTTGCTGGCACGTACGATGCTGCCAGCCTTTGCCACAGTCCAAAAGTAGTGGAATTGTTTGTAATTAATCATAGTATGCACAATAGCTCGTAAAAAACGAATAATCAATCAGAAATATTCTGCTTTTATTGAATATAGAAACAGACTAAAGTAGCAACATTGTCGTCATGCCTGATTTAATAGGTAGCGGATTAAACCGAAGGAGACCATATGAAACGTATTTTATATTTTCTAGCAACCAACTTAGCCATTGTGTTCGTGCTATCTATTACCATGCGTATTTTAGGTGTAGAGCCGTACTTGAATGCAAATGGCTTAGACTTAAGTAATTTATTAGTGTTTTCTGCCATCATGGGTTTTGGTGGTGCATTTATCTCACTAGCGATCTCTAAATGGACCGCAAAACGTATGTCGGGCGCTGTGGTGATTGAAGAGCCACGCACAGCGACTGAGATATGGTTGGTAAAAACAGTGCGCGCACAAGCCGATGCCGTTGGTATTAAGATGCCTGAAGTAGCAATTTTTGATACACCAGAGGTCAATGCATTTGCAACTGGTATGACTAAAAATAGCTCATTAGTCGCGGTTTCTAGCGGCCTATTAAATGCAATGACCAAGGATGAAGCTGAAGCAGTATTGGCGCATGAGATATCGCATATTGCTAACGGTGATATGGTGACATTGACGTTGATTCAAGGCGTTGTGAACACCTTTGTGATGTTTTTATCCCGCGTGATTGGTTATGTTGTGGATAAAGTGGTGTTTAAAACAGAGCGCGGTACAGGCCCCGCTTTTTTTATCACCATGATGATTGCACAGTTCGTATTAGGTATTTTGGCTTCAATGATTGTGATGTGGTTTTCACGTCAGCGTGAATTTAGAGCAGATGCTGGCGCTGCTAAATTATCAAGTAAAAACAAGATGATTGCGGCATTGCAACGTTTGCAAGCACAACACGAACCATCAGCATTGCCTGAACAAATGGCTGCATTTGGTATCTCTGGTAAAGGTGGGTTATCAAAACTATTTGCTAGCCACCCTGGGTTGGATGAGCGTATTGCAGCATTGCGTGAATCATAATAAATACAAGTTGCAACTTTTAGTAAGTTAGCAGTTAAGTAATGAGAGGCTGAGAGATATAAGCAATATTTCTCAGCCTTATTTTTGTTTGACAACGTAATAGCCCAATGTAGCACGTTGGTTAATAGAGATTAATAAGATTAGAGGCGTACATGAACGAACTGCAGTCGATAGGCACTTGGTGGATGTGGGGAGGTTTTGGCATATTTGTAGTCGCCATGCTTGCCATTGATATGTTTGCATTAGGTCGCAAAGGGGCGCATAAAGTAGGGGCGCGAGAGGCGCTCATTTGGTCGCTAGTATGGTTTACGTTGGCGATGGTGTTTGGTGCAGCCTTATGGGCTTGGCTTGACTATACCAGTGGAAGAGCGATTGCCGATGCTAGAGCGATGGAGTATCTCACAGGCTACTTATTAGAAAAAACGCTGGCGATGGATAATATCTTCGTGTTTGTGATGATTTTTAGTTATTTTGCTGTGCCGTTGGAGTACCAAAAACGTATATTGGTATATGGGGTATTGGGCGCTATTATCTTGCGTGCCCTAATGATTTTAATTGGCGCGTGGTTGATTGCGCAGTTCCATTGGGTTCTGTATGTATTTGGCGCGTTCTTACTGATTACGGGTATCAAGATGTTTGTGTTTGCGGACCATGAGCCGAATTTAGCAACTAACCCTTTGCTCAAATGGCTACGCCAACATGTACGTATTACAGATAAATATCATGCTGATAAGTTTTGGATTACTGAGAACGGTGTGCGCTGGTTTACTCCTATGTTTTTAGTATTGGTATTGATTGAGTTTTCAGATGTGATTTTTGCAATGGACAGTATCCCTGCAATTTTTGCGATTACCAATGACCCATTTATTGTATTTACCTCCAATATCTTTGCTATTTTAGGATTGCGAGCACTCTATTTCTTATTAGCTGATATGGCTGAGCGTTTTCATTTGCTGAAATTTGGTTTGGCGCTAGTATTGATATTTGTTGGTATAAAGATGCTGATCGTAGAGTGGTTCAAAATCCCAGTGGCGGTTTCATTAGGGGTAGTAGTGGCAGTGCTAGGTACAAGTATGTTGCTCAGTTTATTGGCGACAAGAAAAGTGAAGTCATAATTAAAAAGCCCGCTTATAGCGGGCTTTTTAATGGGAGTTAGTATATTTAAATAGCAGATTATTTAAATGACATGCGTTTCATCGTGCCATCTTTATCAATAAACTTATGTTTTAAAGCACCTGCAATATGAATGATCACTGCTATTAACAATATTGCGCCAATAATTTCGTGCGCCTCTTTGAATAAGTCGCGCATATTGCTGTTATCTAAACCGGCAATAAAATCCATACCAAACCACATCACACCGTATTTGCTGTTCACTGCCATGATCAGGCCAGTGACTGGCATTGCTACCATGAGTAAATACAATAAATGATGCGTACCTGTGGCTAACTTTTTCTCCCATGGTTTGTAGGAAGTGAGCATTGCAGGAGGGCGATGTGTAATACGCCACAATACACGAATAGCGATAAGTGCAAGTAATGTAATACCAATTGATTTATGTAAGTTAAAGTAAAAGGTTCTTGGGCTGGCTTCCTTGGCAAGCTCCCATGTATAAATACCTAAGTCAAACAGATCAAAAGCAGATTGTTTAGGAGCCTCTTTAGGCAGTTCACTCATGTACCAGCCTAATGCAAACATTGCAAAAATAACAAGTGCGATTAGCCAGTGAAGAATAACAGCGGGTTTTGTATAGCGTGTAGAAGCTTGATTCATAGTAATATCCTAGTAGCACTAAATTGACATTCAAATGTGACCGTGGCCACAGCAAATGATTGCATAAAACACGGATATTCTAAACGCTAACCTTAACGCAAGGAATCATTCATGAAAATTTTAATGATAACCATGAGCCTGTTTTCAATGATTGGCTGTTCACATGCGCAAGTACAGCAGGACGACTTTATAGTTAAGTCGGTGGCAGATGGTATTTATGTGCATCATGGTGAGCATTTAGATATTGATACTGGGTATCAGGGCGATATCTGTAATATTAGCTTTGTGGTTGGTAGTAAGGGCGTTGCTGTGATTGATACAGGCGGAAGCTTGAAAGTTGGTCAGCAATTACAGGCAGCTATTCGTAAAGTGACCCCTTTGCCAGTGTTGTATGTGATTAATACGCATGTGCACCCTGACCATATTTACGGCAATGCTGCATTTTTACCCAAGAACCAAAGTGAGCCAAAGCCAGAGTTCGTAGGTCATGAGAAGTTAGGCAATGCAATGGATGTGAGAAGTGAGCAATATACTAAGCTCAATGAGCGATTTTTGCACGATGATGCAAAAGGCAGTGAGCTGATTAAGCCGACACTGGTTGTTAAAACCATGTTGGAGCTTGATTTAGGCGATAGAGTACTGGTGTTGAATGCGCATCCGTTAGCGCATACCAATACTGATATCACGTTGATTGATCGTAAAACCGGCACTTTATTTGCTGGTGATTTATTATTTATAGAACGTACACCAGTGGTTGAGGGCGACATTAAAGGATTAATTGCAGAAATAATAAAACTTAAAAATAGCCCTGCCAAACAAGTAGTTCCGGGCCATGGGCCAGTCACTCAAGATTGGGTGGCTGCTTTAGGCAATGCTGAACGCTATTTATCAGTGTTGTTGAATGATGTGCGAGCCAGCATTAAGAGTAATGTGAGTATGGAAAAAACAATGGATACCGCAGCTGAGAGTGAGCGTAATCAATGGAAACTGTTTGAAATTGCTAATCGACGCAATGTAAATACAATTTACCCTGTTTTGGAATGGGAATAAAAAAGCGGCAATGTCTGCCGCTTTTTGCTGTGCTATTTAATAGCCAAGTTTAATTTAAGCTTTTTTCTTAAGGTTGTCTAAGCTACAAGCAGTATTCGGGTTTGCATATAGCAATAATAGGCCACCAGCGATTGCTAAGTATTGCAACAAAGGTAATTTAAGCAATAGCGTTAAGCCTACAATATAAATCGCCATCACCAATGCAAAAGCTTTGGTTTTGTAACCTAGTAATAAAGCTAAGCCACCTATTGTGTTCACTAAAATAATCAGTGGGGCAAAAATGCCAGGCAAACCCATGCTGCCTAAGCTTGCCTGATATTGCTGATATCCATCAGGGTTGCTTGTAAAACCAATAATGAGCACTATAACTTGTACTAAAAAGAGTTGCGCTAATAAAATTCGAGCTAAAGTTGCTAAGTATTTTTGCATATAAAACCTTAATCATTAATTAAAGACCAAGGTTGCATAATGCCTGTTACTGCCAACGCTCGCAAGGGGTTAACATTGCAAGATAGTTTCAATTTACAGAAAGTTACATGGCAAACGCATGCACAACAATTAACAACAGTGCGTGAAGCGGTGTTTATTGCTGAACAGAACGTGCCTGTAGCATTAGAGTGGGACGGTTTGGATGAAACGGCTCAACATTTACTTACACTGAGCGCAGCAGGCGAGCCGATAGGCTGTGCAAGACTACTGGGGGATGGTAGTGTTGGCCGTATGGCAGTCATGCAGCCTTGGCGTGGCTTAGGTGTGGGTTCGGCGTTATTAAATGCGGCAATTACTTATTATCAGCAGTTAGGGGTGCATGTTATTACGTTGTCCGCACAAGTGCATGCAATCGGGTTTTATGAGAAGTTTGGATTTACGGCATGTAGTGAGGCTTATCTTGATGCGGGGATTTTACATCGGGATATGCAACGCATTGATATATAAGTAATTAAGATAAAATTTAGATATTAAAAAAGCCTAATCATCACTGACTAGGCTTTTTGATTAGTCATGATTGACTATAGTAAATGCGAATTACTTGTTCATTACGTACATTGTAACTTCGAAGCCAAAACGCATCTCTGTTGCTGCTGGTGTTGTCCACATAATAATTCTCCTTTAGTTTTATTTACATCAATATTGATGTCGTACTTGTATGATTCACATCATACTGAACGGTTCATTTAAGGCGTATGTACTTTAATGAATGCGTGCTCATGATTTTACTTAACTTGATATGGAAGTAAATAATTTGTCAGAGGTAGTGGGGTAACCTTATCAAATGCATGTAGTATTTCTATATAACAATCATGATATTCAATTGTTGGTATTAAAAATGCTTTTAATTTCATAAAAATCAACAATTCAAAGCGTTATACTGATCGTTATTGGGAGAATTTATGGGTTTAGATGTACGTACCATCATGGTGATGTTTGCCATGTTGGCTTTTATGTTTTTTTGCTTATTTGAGTTAGCAGGTTTGCGCGTGGGCCGTATCCGCGGTGTAAGACAGTGGGCAGTAGCAAATTTATGTATTGGTCTTGGCTTTAGTCTTTCTTATTTTTTTGGACGCACTACACCAGGCCATGATTGGGCAGTGGTGATAGGTGTGACCTTAATTGCAACAGGTGCCTGTTTGCAATTAACAGGGATTCAAGCGTTTAAAGAGCAGCCAACACATTGGCGGCTAGTGATGTTATTTATTGGTGTTATATTGTGCCAAAGTATTTGGTTTAATGTGGTTCATCCAGATTTTCATATACGTGCGATTGTAAATTCCTTTTTCTTTTTCTTTATTTATGCGGTTTGTGCCCGTGTACTTTTGGTGAAAACAGAAGCATCTTTGCGAGTTTCATACTGGTTTACTGGCGTTTCATTTGCATTTATGGCGATGGTAATGCTTGCACGTGGCGTCATTATTACGCAATCACCAGACCAGTCTATTGGTCTTCACGTTAATACGGCTATTAATACCATGCCGTTTATCATCGGCTGTTTAGTGCAATTTTGTATAGCATTTGGTTTGTTATTGATGCTAAATCATCGGTTAATTGCCGATGTGTATCAAATGGCATCGCGTGATGCATTGACGGGTACTTTGAATCGTCGCCGAATTGAAGAAGATGCCTTGCGTCTAAGAGCACGTTGTATGCGTACTGGCGAGACATTGGCGATTATGATGATTGATATCGATTTCTTTAAAACGATCAATGATCGTTATGGGCATCCTGCTGGTGATAAGGTACTTTGTTCTTTGGCTGAAATTGCCCAAAACTCTATTCGACCAGATGATTATTTCGCTCGCTATGGCGGTGAAGAGTTTTGTATGTTGCTAACGGCTACGACAGAAAAAGAGGCATTTGAGTTAGCGGAGCGCTTGCGATTGGCTTTTGCAGAATTTACCTTAACCTTAGGCAAAGACCGTATTAATGTGACGGTGAGTATCGGTGTAGCGGATTCGAATGATATTGGTTTAGTATTTGAAGACCTTGTGACAGCCGCTGATCAAGCGTTGTACCGCGCTAAGCAAAAAGGACGAAATCAAGTGATTACTTACTCAAGTATGCGTGCTAATGACACGTTGTAATGTTGTGAACATGGCAGTTGACGATACGGGCGTATTGCTTCTTTAATCGGTGTTTCTTATGAAGATAATCCTAAAGTTCGTAAGTTAGCCACGCGACCGTGGTATAGCGCGGAAACTAAGTCAGACTGTGTCACCATGCCTACCAATCGACGCTCATCATCAATCACTGGGATATGGTGATGAACATTTGCTTGAGTCATCAATGGAATCAGCTCAATAATATGCATATTTGAAGAGGCAGTAACCGCTGGAGATGTCATAATTTGGCCTACTACTTCAGGCTTTTGCGAAGAAAGTGTATGGCTTCTGCGGATAAAGCTTTTGAGTTTAGTTTCAAAACCTTCATATACTTCTAAATTGGCATGTTGCATAAAGTTAGCTTGGGTGATGATTCCCACCACACGACGCGCACGGTCTATTACTGGTAGTGCTTTGATTTCATGTTGCCGCATGAGTAGCCAGGCGTCTTCTAGTAAGGTGCCGAACACTACAGTCACAACATCCTTAGACATAATGTCTGCGCAGACAATTTCACCAAAGCGGCGGCGGTAAGCGTGCATTTCAGTTTGTTGTAGCAAGCTTTGCAAGTCATCACGGCTGACGTCGAGCACTTGGTTGTATTCTTTTAATACGGCGTTTAAATCTTCTGTATTAAAGCCAAAGCGCATTTCAGCAGGAATATCTTTGGTTAAATGCTGCGAAGCTTTTGCTGTGAGATGTGGATAAGGACGGCGTGTTGCATTGTTGAATAGGATGGCAACCAGTAAGAGAATAAACGAGTTAAGCGCGACAGGAGCCAACACAAACCAATAACCTTGTGCATGGATAGTGGCACCACCTAGCACTGCGGTGAGTGCAACCGCACCGCTGGGTGGGTGGATGCATCTTAACGCAAACATGGCCACAATGGAAAGGCTGACTGCCACAGCCGCGGCAGTGGCAGGATGTGCAATCCACATGGCGCAAGTCACGCCTATGAAAGCTGCTGTGGTGTTGCCACCAATAATAGACCAAGGTTGGGCTAGCGGGCTTGAAGGTACTGCGAATAAGAGTACGGCAGATGCACCCATTGGAGCAATGAGATAGGGGATAGTGCTAGTATCACCCTCTATTAAAACGGTCACTAAGCCTGTGAACAAAATACCGATAAAAGCGCCAATACCAGCACGCAGGCGTTCAGTACGATTAACGGCAATACGATCAGGGACAAAGCCTTTCAGCCAATTTTTAAGTTTTTCCAAGCTTGCTAACCTAAGTAAATTTTTTAATGATATTACACTACGCACCAATTTGACGCACCAGTTTAGTGCGCTTGTGGCGGAGTGGGTCACTGTTTATCTTGGGTGTGAGTGCTGGTGAGTATTAGCGATGCTTTAATTTGCATGTAAATTGCTTAAAGCAAGGCTATTCTATAAAATCCTACTTTATAGAATAGCATCATTGATTTTATTCGTATTTTTCATCGTTTTATTTTCTCAAGGATTTCTCATGTCAAAAATCATTTTCAAAGCAGGCGAAGCGACAGTTTACTCAGAAGGTAAAGACGTTACCGCAGCAATGCCAGAAATCTTAATCGGCGCGGTTGACGGCCCTGTAGGCCAAGCATTTGCAAACTTAATGGCACAAAGCAAAGGCCACACTGCAATGTTTGCGGTACGTGATATCAACCAATTGGTACGCCCAGTATGTATGACCGTACCAAAAGTAACATTAAAAGGCAGCACAGATGTTGCCTTGTTCGGTGGCGTGGTACAAGCGGCAACAGCAGATGCTATTTTGGACTGTGTAATTGAAGGCATCATTCCTAAAGAGCAAGCTAATGATTTGTGCATTATTAGTTTGGTGTGGATTGACCCAGGTTGTATCGAGTTAGAAAAGGCAGGCACTTTAGACAAAGCTGATATGTACAAAAACAACTATGATGCGACTAAATTGGCGATTAAGCGTGCATTGAACGACGAGCCTAGCATTGATGAGTTGATTGCTAACCGTCACAAAATCAAACACTGCATGTGGGAAGATTCTTGGGATCAAAAATAAGATAGCTTACTAAGTTATCTGAATCTATATGGATGCTTAAGCTTTGTAGTGTTAAGCATCGAAATGTAGGGAAAGAAATAGAAAAGCGGCTGATAGCCGCTTTTTTTATTTCTTAATTAAGATATCACTGACACTACGCGCCAGATTTAGTGCAGAAAATCCTGTTTTTAACCATTTGAGCACGCGGGTAGGACGTATAACGCTAATCGCCGTAGTGACCCCTAGCATTAAAATAGGATGTTGTCTGACGTAGCGCACCAGTTGAAAGCCGCGGTAAGCAATGGTTAATGGTTTACCCAAAGGCGCGATGTCCTGCGCTAATAAAGTACGCTGAGAAGCTGCTTTAAGGATTAGTTTTTCGCGGCGTTCTGCGATAGTGGCTCGTTTAGGACTCACAAATAGCTCCTAATCTTTATTGGTTTCTTGATGATCTTTAACCAGCTCAGCTAGGCTGGCTTCGAACATTCTAGGCATTGATTTAAGTGCGCGAATTGCTAGTGCACCAATCACACCACCTGTCACAATAAAAAGACCAGTAAGCAGGCTTAATACGAGTAAGCGATGCGTATCCCAGAATAAGACCACCACTAAAATAGCGAGCAACACCATACCAAAGCACAGGCAGAACAAGGCAACAAAAGTCATCGCCAGTAGTGAGATTAGACGTTCGCGCCCTTCTTCCAAATCCGTACTAAGGAGTTCAAGGCGCGTGTGTACAATCGCAATAAACGTGTTGGTGAGTCTTTTAAGTGAGCCTAATAGACCGTCGTTGTTATTGCTGTCACTCATTGTAATTAACGACGACCAATAAGTAAGCCAACTACTAAACCTACACCAGCGGCAATACCAACTGCATGCCAAGGTTTATCGTGTACGTAGTCATCGGTTGCTCGTGCTGCCGCTTTTGTTTTTGCTACCAATACCTCTTGGGCATCAGCCAGTTTTTCTTTCGCAACTGCTAAAGACTCTTCAGTTTTAGCGCGCAAATTAGCCATGGCCTCGCCACCTTGGCTTGCAGTCGCTTTGAGTAAAGCCTCTGCATCGGCAATCACTACTTTGAAGTCCGCAATCAGTTGCTCTTTAGAAACATCTACTTGTGAAGGTAAATTATTAGCCATTCTTATTTCTCCTATGTTTGTTGTTAGATGAGTTTATATGACCGTTGTTTAAGCGATAGATTCAATCAGGTTGGTTTTAGTGTTTCTGTATGCTTTAATCCTACGCCTTAGAATGGCATAGGGCAAGGTATTGTGAAATTAAGATGGATGCTTGAGCAGAGATAAGAGAATATTTCTTATTGGGGTGGGGATTGCTGCACCAATAGCGTCTTCGATACTTAACCAGATAAAGCCAGCCTCTCTTGGTTGAGGAGCTTGTTTTGTTAGGGCTAAAGGTTGTGGTTTGATGTGTAGCTTGAAATGGGTAAAGGCATGACTAACTGTTGGTAGTGCATTGTTAGCAATCGCTGATATACCAAATTGATCCAAAACAACCGCTGCGTAATCATTGGTAGTTTCTGCGATTTCTTCGTACTCTGGGAAACTCCATAAACCACCCCATATGCCCGTCGGTGGACGTTTTACCAGCATCACTTCATTGCCTTGTCGCAAGATGAGCATGGTTGTGTTTTTCTCTGGGATACTCTTTTTTGGTTTTGAGGTTGGTAGCACAGAGGTAAGGTTTTGTTCGCGCGCTAAACAGCTGTCATTTAACGGGCATAACGTACATTTAGGTTTACTCCTTGTGCAGATAGTTGCCCCTAAGTCCATCAGACCTTGTGTGTAGGCAACCATGTCTGACTGCGGTAATAGTTTTTCAGCAAGCAACCATAATGATTTTTCAACTTTTGGAGTGCTAGGCCAGCCTGAGATTGCAAAGTGTCTAGTCAGTACACGCTTAACATTGCCATCCAGAATCGTTTGCACTTGATGAAAGGCAAAGGAGGCGATTGCGGCAGCTGTAGAGCGACCTATTCCAGAAAGTGTTTGTATGGTGTCAAAGTCTTGCGGAAACACGCCGTCATGCTCGTCTACGATGGTTTGTGCTGCATGATGCAGGTTGCGTGCTCTTGAGTAATAGCCAAGGCCACTCCAATGTTGCAATACCTCGTCTTGAGTGGCATTCGCCAATGCGGAAATGGTTGGAAACCGTGCCATGAATTTAGCGTAATAACCAATGACTGCAGTTACCTGAGTTTGCTGCAGCATGATTTCAGAAACCCAGATGGCATAAGGGTCTGTAGTGTTTTGCCAGGGTAGGTCATGGCGGCCATGTATTTTTTGCCAAGTAATGAGGCGGCTGGCAAAGTCAGTCATGAGTAATAGGTTCTGGATGTAGTGGCGTATAGAATATTGCTAACTCATTGATTCGTTGAGACCAATTAAAAGTTAAGAAGTTTTTTGAGCTTTTGCTCAGCTTTTTCTTTCGCGATCTCTTCAGCAGATTTTGGCTGCTCAGTTGTTGTGCTGTCTGTTTTAGTAGCGTCGCCAGTAGCTGGTGCAGTTTCTGCTGGTTTGCTCTTACCTAACAACCCTTTTAGCGCGTCTACTTTATCTCCATCACCGATTAAGCTTTTAACCGCGCCTGCTTTATCACCACCTACTTTGTCTAGTAGGTTAGATTTCGCAATGGCAGTGCCAAGAGAGGCAAAGTCAACGCCATATTTAGGGGCTGAGAAGGTACCCGTTACTTTTACTGGAATTGAAACGCCAGCAAGTGCATCTAAATCAGCACCACCTTGCCCTTTGATTGATTTAACAATAGTAGGCTTAGCTAAGTAATTAATAGTTTCATTGGCGATATCGACATCGCCCCGACTATCACCTTTTGCTAATCGCAAAATAGGGGCTTTCATGGCTAGGTCTTCGTTGTGTGCAACGCCATTTTTAATATCAAATGATGCTGATAGCTCACTGAAGTCGGTTTTTTGTGTTTGATCCGCGCCAATACTGCTTTGGCCTTTGAGGACGTTTAGCTTAGATTTTGCATTGCGAATGGTGCCAGCGATATCAATGCCTTTGATTGCGCCATCTGCAAGCTGCAGTGAAGATTTACCGTTAAGCGCTTTTTTCATTGCGCCAACGGTATTGCCAGAGGCTGTCACATCTACATTGAGTGTGCCTTTGCCATCTAGCATATCGTTGTTAATGGCATCCACCAGCAAAGGGCCAATCGCAATGCCTTTCATGTCTTGCTTAAACGCAATACTAGGTGTGTTGCGGGCATCCACGCTCAGTGAGCCGTTCATGCTACCTTGATACAAATTGGCAGACAAGGGCGCAATCGTGGCAATACCATTGGCGGCTTTTAGATCAACACGCACGTTTGAGGCTTTAGTTTTACCGTATCTTAAGTTACCAATACGGATAGAGCCATTCGCATTCAGTGCTTTAAGTGCGCTTAAGTCAATCGGAGCATCGCCAGTGTTTGCTTTGGTTTCTGCTGGTTTATCGCTTGCAATGATATATTTATCAAGATTCAGCTGGTCTATATCAAGATCAAACGTATAAAGCGGCTTACTAAAGTGGCTGATACCTAAGCCACCTTTAATTTGGCTGTCATCAAACTTAACATTCAGCCCTGATAAAGCTAGTTTTTCACCATCTGCTTTAATATTGACATTGAGACCGGATAGACGATACTTTTCATAAATAATATTGCCAATATTGATTTTTCCATCTAGCAACAGATTAGCTAGAGCAGATAGATCGGCAGGTTTTTGGCCTGCAGGGTCGGCTTTCTTAGGCTCTGCTTTTTTATTGCTAGCACCTAGAAGTTTGTTTAAATCTAAAGTGTCAGCGTTTAAATTAAACTGAATATTCGGTTTTTTAAAGTTAGCAACGGCAACCTGACCATTCAGTTTGGTGTTATCAACGTTCATCATGAACTTGCTATTCACTTGTTCTTGTTTAACATCAGCGTGCAAACTTAAATCAAAATTTACTTTAGCGCTACCGTTAGGGATAGCAGGATCTTTAATATCTACATTGCCAGCAAATTTAGGTAAGTCGAAAATCAAGCTTTCAAGGTTGCCTTGGAATGGAGATGAAAATTTGCCGTTAATGCTACGTTTGCCTTGTGTACCAGACATTTCAACACTGATACCACTGCTTTGTAAGGCTTTAGGTGAGCCTTTAATGTCAGACAATACCAAGCTTGCTTTAAATGAATCATTCGCTTTTTCTTGGTTTAAGTTAACGGTGATTTTCTTGCTCGTTACTTCATCTTTTTGCGCAACCAGTGCTGGTGCGTTTAAATCTAGCGTCACTTTGGCGCCATCAAATTGACCAGATAATGCCAGTTTTAGGCTGTCGATTAAGAATTCACGAGTTTCAGGTTTGGCATCAATGTCGCCGCTCATGGTAATGTTGACATCTTTACCGCCTAGCAAATCACCTTTAATTGAGGCGTCTAAGTCTTTTGCGGCAAAGTGTTTGGCTTCAGGATCTGCCAAGAAATTACCTTTTAGTTTGATATCGGCAGCGATTGCAGGTTGGTTTGCAGTGGCACTAAAGTCAGTGGCTAAATCAATCGGCTCAGCTAAAGCAATATGACCAGAAGTTAAATTGAATTTTGACAGTGCATATTTTGCACCAGTGCCTTCATCGCTATAGTTGACGGCAGAATTGGTGACTTTAACGCCATCCACATCAAATTTAATTTGCTCGGACTCTTCTTCATCTTTGCTGAGTAAGTCATCAAAGTTAGTGGTGCCATCTTTATATTTAATGATATTAGCCTGAGCGCCATCAATGTAGATGGTATCCACAACTAGCTCTTTTTTAAGTAGCGGCAGAAGGGCAAGTGACACTTTAGCACCTTGAATAGAGGCAAATGTTTGCTCAGATTTGTGTTCTGAAATTGAAACCTTGCCTAGATCAGCACCAATTTTTGGCCAGAAAGCGAGCTTGATGTCACCTTCAATCGTTAGGGTGCGCTGTTTTTTCTCTTGCACTAGCTTAATAATTAGAGGCTTGTAGTCATTGGGGTTGAATGTTGCGGAGATGATGGCGACTGCCAACACCAGCAACGCAATTATCCCCGCTAGGCCAATAAGACCATATTTCAATATTTTTTTCATGATGTCACCTTATTATTAATTCATATTGATGATTAACTTGCCATCATCATTAGTCTACATGCACGTATATATCATTGATTGTGCTTTAGTGCACTGTCCAGTCCACCAAACCTGTATATGCCGTCAGCAGTACGATTAGGCCAAACACAAGGCGATACCATGCAAAAATTGTAAAGTCATGGTTGCTGACATAGCGAATAAGCGCTCTAACCGCAATCATGGCACTAATGAAAGAAAATATAAACCCCATTGCCCAAGCGCCCATGTCATCCATACTAAGTAGCGCGCGATCTTTGTACATAGAGTAAATAGAAGCAATACCTAGCGTTGGGACAGCAAGGAAAAATGAAAATTCAGCGGCCGCTTTGCGCGATAAGCCAAAAAATAGTCCGCCGATAATAGTAGAGCCAGAGCGAGACATGCCAGGAATCAATGCAACTGCTTGTGCTAGCCCTAGTTTTAAAGCATCTATGGGGCGAATGTCATCTACTGTTTCGATGGTGACCGTATGCGTACGTTTCTCTGCCCATAAAATAATAAATCCACCAATAATAAATGCCAAAGCGACTGGCACTGGTTTAAATAGGTGAGTTTTGATTGTGTCACCGAACGTTAACCCTAAGATAGCTAGCGGTAAGAAAGCAATGGCTAAGTTAATGATTAAGCGGTTGGCGATGGGGTCGTGTCCAATGCCTGCAAATGTACTCACAAAACGTCTACGATATTCCCATACAACCGCTAAGATGGCACCGAGTTGAATTGCAATATCAAATACGTTGCGTTTTTCATGGTTCATGAAGTTGAGCAAGTCGCCAGCCAGAATTAAATGACCAGTGCTGGAGATAGGCAAGAACTCTGTAGCGCCCTCAACAACGCCAAGCAAAGCGGCTTTAAGTAATAACAATATATCCATATGCTGATTTTAATTAAGAAAGAGGTTTTGAGGCGGACTGCAAACTAGTAAGTCTGTATTAAGGTACTTTATTAGGTTGCATATTAATGTTAACAGCAATAGCGCAAAGTGTTGGAATGATTAATAGAAAAGGGGGTAAGCACCTTTTCTATTAACACTTGCTCTTAATAATGGCGTTGGCTATTTAAGCATACCCATCACGGCTGCAAGCAGATTACCAGAATTGCTATCTACTTTGCCGTTAGGGGTCATTTTGTTGATTGCTTGAGGTAAGTATTCGGCAATTTTTGCACTAACATCAGTGGGCGACATGGTGAGCTTTTCAGCCATGCTAGCAATATTGTCACGGCCCAGCACTTGGATGATTTGTTCGGCAGAGATTGGCAAGTTATTGCCTTGGCTTACCCAAGAAGCAGCTTGCTCAGTAAAACCAGCATCATTAAACTTCGCTAGCACACCTTCTAAGCCACCATTCTGTTTAAATAAATCCATGGCAATCTGCAACATAGCGCCTTTATCACCACCCATGTTGCCTAACACTGCACCAGCTAAACTATCAAATAATCCCAAGTTAAACTCCTTGCTGTTATTAATTTTATATTAAGTGATTGACTAAGTCTGATAAAAATATAAGTTTGATCAATCGGTTAGAAACGCTCATCGTTGCGTAAATAGCGCCATTCGCCAACAGGTAGTTTACCTAAGGTGACACTGCCAATACGAATACGCTTTAAACCTACTACGTGTAACCCCACCATTTCACACATGCGGCGAATTTGGCGTTTTTTGCCTTCACGTAATACAAAACGTAATTGGTCCTCATTTTGCCAGCTTACTTTAGCTGGTTTTAATTTAACGCCATCTAAACTTAAGCCATAATTTAAGCGTTTTAAGTCAGCGTCACTTAGTTCACCAGTCACACGCACTAGGTATTCTTTTTCAACGGTAGAGTCTTCACCAATTAAATGGCGCGCGATACGGCCATCTTGAGTGAGTACTAACATTCCTGTTGAGTCAATATCTAGGCGGCCAGCTGGCGCTAAGCCATGTAGCATGCCGCGATGGAATTGCTTTGGATGATGTTGATGCAGTTCTGGATCATCTTCCCACTGGTTATCTGGGTGAACTAGAACGATGGCTGGTTGGTAACCGTCTTCCGCTTGGCCGCTGACATAGCCCACTGGCTTATGCAAAATAATGGTGACATTTTCAGCTTGATATTCTTGGGCATAGCTGCTGATAATAATTTCAGCATCTGGTGAAATGCGTGAGCCTAAGGTATCGACGATTTCATCGTTGACCTTGACCCAGCCGTTCACAATCCACTCATCCGCTTCACGACGTGAGCATAGGCCACGTTCTGCCATCACTTTGGATAAACGAGGTAAATCAGGCTGGCTGGCATTTGCTTTGGCTGCAAACGCTTCTTTATTGGTGCGGGTTTTATCAAACTCGCTTGCTACAAAACCATCACGCACCTTGCCGCCACGACGTGGTGGGTTGCGGTAAGCACCTTCGCGGTCTGCTCTATCGCGGGTAGTTTGCATGCTGTCTAATTTGTGTGCATCTGGTCTACGCGCATCTGGGTTAATTGGGCGCGGTGAGGGCGCGCGGCTATCTGGTGTTTGCTCTCTTGGCGCAGACGTGTGTAACGCGCCATCATGACGGTGGTTACGTTGACGTGGCGCATCCTGACGCGGTGGTCTTGCTTGATCTCTAGCTTCAGTTCTGGCACGCACAGGCGCGCTCACTTCTGGTTCGCTAGGGCGTTGTGGTTTCACTGGCGCAGTTGTTCGATCACGTGTAGGCGTGTTAGCGCGGCGTACAGGGGCTTTACTTGCCGTATTGCTTGGGGCATCACCAGATTTTTTTGAGAGTTTTAAAGTAGTCAAAAGTTTTTTCCTTGAATGTTGCTATTTTACGCCTTTTTATTTGCAAGGCGTGAATACAATTGATTGAATTTAAAACAAAACAGCCAGCGATTAGCTGGCTGTTTTGTTGATATCAAATCAAGAATAAACGCTTGAGAAGATCAATTTAATTAAACCTTCTGATAAACCTCTGAGCCTTTTTTCACAAACTCAATCGCTTTCTCTTGCATGCCTTTGGTCAGGGCTTCTTGCTCAGAAACACCTTGCTCAGCTGCGTAATCACGTACGTCTTGTGAGATTTTCATTGAGCAGAAGTGTGGGCCACACATTGAGCAGAAGTGTGCTTGTTTTGCGCCTTCTTGTGGCAATGTTTCGTCGTGGAATTCTTTTGCTTTCTCTGGGTCTAGGCCTAGATTGAACTGGTCTTCCCAACGGAATTCGAAACGTGCTTTTGATAGAGCATTGTCACGGATTTGTGCGCCTGGGTGGCCTTTTGCCAAGTCTGCCGCGTGTGCTGCGATTTTGTAGGTGATGATACCAACACGTACGTCTTCTTTATCTGGCAAGCCTAAGTGTTCTTTAGGCGTTACGTAACAAAGCATTGCACAGCCATACCAGCCGATCATGGCAGCACCGATACCTGAGGTGATGTGGTCATAACCTGGTGCGATATCTGTGGTTAATGGGCCTAATGTATAGAATGGAGCTTCACCGCAATGTTCTAATTGCAGTTCCATGTTTTCTTTAATCAGGTGCATTGGTACGTGGCCTGGGCCTTCGATCATACATTGTACGTCGTGCTTCCAAGCGATTTGGGTCAACTCACCCAATGTTTTCAATTCAGCAAATTGTGCTTCATCGTTGGCATCGTAGATTGAGCCTGGACGTAAGCCATCACCTAGGCTGAATGAAACGTCGTACTGTTTCATGATTTCGCAGATGTCTTCAAAGTGTTCGTACAAGAAAGACTCTTTATGATGCGCTAAACACCATTTCGCCATGATGGAACCGCCGCGTGACACGATACCGGTCATACGTTTTGCTGTCATAGGAATATAAGCCAAGCGTACACCCGCATGGATAGTGAAGTAATCCACACCTTGCTCTGCTTGCTCGATCAATGTATCGCGGAAGATTTCCCAAGTTAAGTCTTCAGCTTTGCCGTTTACTTTTTCTAACGCTTGGTAGATTGGCACAGTACCGATAGGCACTGGTGAGTTACGGATAATCCACTCACGTGTTTCATGGATGTTTTTACCTGTTGATAAATCCATGACGGTATCGCCGCCCCAACGTGTACTCCACACCATTTTTTCTACTTCTTCAGAGATAGAAGAACCTAATGCTGAGTTACCGATGTTAGCGTTGATTTTTACCAAGAAGTTACGGCCGATAATCATCGGCTCGATTTCTGGGTGGTTGATGTTCAGTGGGATGATGGCGCGGCCGCGAGCCACTTCATCACGCACGAACTCTGGTGTAATCATTTTAGGGATATTTGCACCGAAATCTTGGCCCGGGTGTTGTGTTTGCAACAACTCGCTCATGTTTTCGCGGCGTTGATTTTCACGAATAGCAATGAACTCCATCTCTGGGGTGATAATGCCTTTACGTGCATAGTGCATTTGCGATACGTTTGCGCCTGCTTTTGCGCGCAATGGTTTGCGGTGCAGGTTAAAACGCATTTCTGAAAGCTCTGGGTCAACTAAACGTTGGTGACCAAACTCTGAAGTAGGGCCGTCTAATTGCTCTACATCGCCACGTTCCATAATCCAGCCGGTACGTAATGCAGGCAAGCCATTACGGATATCGATGCTAATGGTTGGGTCTGTGTATGGGCCTGAGGTGTCATACACAACAACAGGTGGGTTTTTTTCTGCGCCAAAAGCAGAAGGCGTGTCGCTTAATGAAATTTCACGAAACGGTACGCGGATGTCTGGGCGTGAGCCTTCAACATACACTTTGCGTGATTTTGCAAAGGGTGTGGTCGCGCTTTCGTCAACAGAGGCGGTTTCGTTAAGAAACTTGGTAAGATTTTTATCGGTGGCGTTCAAGTGTGGCTCCTAGCAAAAATGTAAGGAGCAGAAAAACTGCGTGCCCTTACTAGTATATTTGTAGGAAAGCGAATAAATGCTTTCCTACGGCGGCATGACCCGCATCAGGTTCGAAGGGTATATCTCACTGTATTTTGGTAAAATACAGACCCCTAGCAATTAGCGAAATATACGCTAAATCTGCTATAAAACCAAGTGTTTAAGTCAAGTTATTAATGGCAGTAAACGGTTTGTTAAAGTAAAGCTTGTCATCGCCGTTATTGATAGGAGATACTAACAGTAATAAAGTCAGCTTATAGCAATAGGTTCATTCGTTGACAGTCTTAGGTGTTGGCGCCTTTGGGTGAGCTATTTTTTGATGCAAATTGAGTTTAAAACGCAGTGTTTGGATATATTTTTTGTTACACTGGTCATACATTGAGTCGCATTTACTCAAACTTAACAATGGTATTGGTGGAATTATGGCATTAGCTATTTATATTGGTTATTACCTCGTTGCAATTACAACGCTCTTTTTTCACTTCACTGGACATTTAGAGCGCTGGGGCATGGAGTGGGTGATTCTTGTTTTGGCCGCTACCGTATTTCCTGTTGTACTTTATGTCTAATGAGTACTTTACGCCTAGCTAGTGATTGACGTTTAGTTGTGCTTTAAGATTACTCTGTTAGAACTACTGTAAAGAATAGCGTTTTTAATTGTGTAGCGACACGATATTCTTTACCTGATTCTTTATAATTACTTTGTTATTTTTTGGCAACAAACTCTTTTGCCACTCTTGCTTGTTTTTTAAGACCTAAATTCACAACCCTAGGCATAAAACCATTGAGCCAAGCAAAGAATGATTCAGGCTGACCAATAAAAACTTCCTGTTGTTGATGTTCTATCGCTTTGACAATAATGGCCGCCACTTTCTCAGGTTCATCAACATTTCCCCCAGTTTTAGCCAGCATGGCGAGTGTCGCCGCATCATTCATTGAGGTATTGACGCCACGTGGCGCAATATAGGTGACCCCGATATTGGTATCCACTAGCTCACGACGTAATGCTTGAGAAAAACCATGAATAGCGAACTTGGTCGCGCAGTAAGTTGCATAGTGAGGGAAGCCTAAAGAGCCTAAAATCGAACCTATCATCACAAACTGACCTTGGTTATTAGCTTTAAACTGAGGTAACAGTGCATTTGCGAGTTGGATAGGGGCTGTAACGTTGGTCTCTATCATTTGTGTAATACGTTCAGGGCTTTGATCTTCAAACTGGATAAAATCAAGAATCCCCGCGTTGTTGATTAAGATATCAATATTGCCAAATTGCAGTGTTGCCTGCTGAGCAAGTTGATGTGGAGCCCCAGCAGTTGCAAAGTCTGCAACTAGCGTCGCTGCGTTACCGCCTTTGTTGTGAATTTGCTGCGCTAAGGTTTCAAGTTTATTGGAATCGCGACCAACCAATATCAGCTTTGCACCTTTGCGTGCAAGTTGCAAAGCTAGTTGTTTACCAATACCGCCAGTAGCGCCTGTGAGCAGAATGCATTTGTTTTTTAGTTGCATAGGGTGCCTATTCAATTTTGCATGTATTCAGCTTGTATTGTACGGAATATATCGCCATATAATCTATAAAATATTTTAGCGCTGTGAATGAGCGCCGCTTGATCCTCTGGGCTGGTGATTTGATTGACTAGGCTTTCGTAAAATGACACATGGCTAATATCTAAAGAGCCGTGGGAAAGTAGGTAGCTAAATGCTTTTTTTGGTAAGTTGAGTGAATGCATCAGGGTTTCACCCGCTTGTGTGGCAACCGCTGTGCTTGTGCCTTCCAATACCAGTACCATGCCGAAAAACCCAACTGGATTGACGCGGTTGATCATGTCATAGGCATAGGCGACCATGACTTCGGTAGCAAGGCTGGCGCTGGTTGCAGCAGTTGAGCTATGACGAACGGCCTCTTTGTCTCCGCCACATGTTTCAATATCATTCAGCACCCATTCTTGGTGGCCCATTTCTTCTTCAATGTATTCACCAATGGCGGTACGTAGCCATTCATAGTGGGCAGGTAAGCGCCCACCACATGTCATCAGTAGCGGTGTCGTGTGTTTTACGTGATGATAAGCTTGCGTTAAAAATGCGACATAAGTGGCATGAGAGATTTCGCCTGCCGCACCTTTAGTGATGAGCGGTAAGCTTAGAAGTTCTGCACGTTCTTTTTCAGTGGCGTGTAGTAATTTTTGATAAACAGTCATGCGTATTGCCTTTCATAAAGTGCGTTAATTTTTTGTTCATAATGTTGCAAAATCATGTCTCTACGGTTTCTGCCATTAGAGGTAAGTTGTTGGTTGCCTAGCGTAAATGGTGCATCTGCGCTTATCCATTGCGTGACTCTGGCGTAATCTGGTAGACCTTGATTGATGTGTTGAATCGCGTTTTCAATCTCTGTCGTTGAGCTGCCTTTTCTGGCGACGATAATGGCAGTGTTCCATGGTTTAGCTTCACCAAATAACGCGGCTTGCGCAATGTAAGGAGAGATTGTCAGTTCACGTTCCACCCATTCTGGCGAAACATTACGCCCAAATGAAGTGATAAAAATGTTCTTTTTACGGCCTGTAATGTTGAGGTGGCCGTCTTCGTCAATGTGTCCAATATCACCTGTATGGATACTGTTAGATTGCAAGGCAGTTTGCCCGACGTAACCCAGATAAGCGTTGCCTGAGACAATCACCTCATGGTCGTTAGTAAATTCGACTTTTAGATGAGGTAAAACTTTACCTACACTGCCAATTTTATTAAAAGCAGGTGTGTTTAATGCAACTACAGAGGCGCACTCTGAAAGGCCGTAGCCTTCATATACTGGTATTGATAACGCTTGCGCGCGCTTGATTAAGTGAGGCGATACTGATGCGCCACCTACTGCTAAAAAGCGTAACGAACTTGGTAACGCTGCATCAGATTCAACTTTGCCTAACTCAAGCTGGCATAACTCAATTTTGCATACTAGTGCATTGAGTAGCTCTGGTGTGAAAATGGCAGTTGTTGCTTGCGACTCTTTAAGCGCTGTTAATAGTTGTTGAATATTGAGGCCAGAGGCTCCACTTAAGCCAATTTCGCTACTAGGCAATAGCACGCAAGTGGCACCTGTGAGTAATGGTGCATAAATGCCAGCGATGTTTTCGAGTAAAGTCGCTAGCGGTAATACATTTAAATGAATGTCGTCAGGGCTGACTTTCGTTGCGTCAGCGATAGACGTTGCAACATTCATCATGTTGTCTGGGCTCAGGCACACGCCTTTAGGGTTGCCTGTTGTGCCTGAGGTGTAGGTGATCTTCGCAGTATTGAAGGGTAAAGTGACTTTTGCTGATGGTTGCAATTCAAACTGAGTGAGAGTTTTACCAGCGATCACCCATTGCGTTTTGCGCACTATTTTATTCGTGAATAGAGGTTCGAATAGCGCTGGCTGATCGGTCACTACAATATTTGCACCAGCGTCTTGTATGGCGTGTAGCCATTGAGCGCTTGAAAAAAAGAACGGTAACGGAATAAGCGGAAGATTAGTTTCTAATGCCGCTAAATCTAACACCACCCAGGCCGGATGGTTTTCTACAGCTAGGGCAATGGTTGGTTGTGTAATTGTTGATTTTTCTTGGCTAAAGTCACGCCAAGCTTGGCTTTGCATTTGAACCGCAGCTTGCAGTTCAGCATAATTGAGGCTGCAATCTAGGCCGCGCAGAGCAACTTTATCTGCATGGATAATGGCATGTTTGGCAATTGCCTGATTAATTTTGTGTAACTGCGTCATGGTTATCGTTCCGTCACGCCTTTCACCGCAATCACTTGCGGTGAATTGTCGTAGTAACTTCCCCATGTGGCTTGCTCTGCAGTATTTAAGCGTGATTTATCGGCGCCTTGTAAAGCATAAACATCACGTCCACCTTTCACTAATCCATTTTGTAAGCTGTGGTGAGCCGTAGCAACACACCATTCAATATTAATGTCTAAGCTGTGTTGAATGATATTGGCGATTAAAACGCCAGCGTTACGAGGATTAGACACCGCTAAATTACCAATTTCGGTAATTTGATGGCGGGTAATGACACGATTAAAGCGATTTGACATCACCGTTTCAATCGGCGCATCTAAATAGCGCTCTAAAAATAATGGTTCTGTATGTGCTTTGCGCATACCAAATGCCGCAACTAACTCATCGTTTTCATCACGAAGGCTAATCAGTTGCGGCATGAACTGCTGCACATCAGCTCCATACGTATGAGCAAATACGTCATGGATAAATTGTTCAATTTCTTGACGGTCAGGCGCACCGATTTCTGCGCAGGCTATTTTGATATTGCTTGCGCGATGCCTTTTGGCTGCTGCAAATGGGCGCGTTTGATAGGCAGCTTCTGCATTAAAAAATAGTGGGCTTGCATTAAAACTTAGGCTAAGCATTTTATGTCACCTTAATTAAATATGCCTAGAGTTACGCAAAGAGTGTGCCTAACTTTTGTTCAGTGATGCATATTAAGCAACGTTACTATGCGGAGTTTGAATTTATATATATAAATCAATAGATTGTGATTGTTATGTAAAGTTGTGAGCTGGCTGTGTCGAGCCTGTGATGGCGAATGATTTGTGAATAATTCGAAACAAGTTATGCAAGAAATGTAGGTAACTTTAGTTTTGCTAAGCCAATTCCATACAAATATTGCATTAGCTGTATTTGTGCCATTTTAAAAACTTCTATCAGAACAGTAGTTTATTGTGATGGCATGGAGATTGCCTAATCAGACCTTCACTTACCAAAAGCAGGCCCGCGTGCCTAATCAAACTCTATATGCTTAAATTATTTCGTCACAAACCCTACAGCGTTTCGTTTTCTTTGCTTGTTGTTAGCATCGCATTAAGCATTTGGCTGTTATTGCGTGTTGTGTTGAGTGTTCAAGTCGGGCTCTCGCAACTTTCAATAAAAGAATTGATAGGGATTTTCGTTAACGGATTTTGGTTTGATATCTCAGCGCTTGCATATCTGGTGGTGCCTTGGCTATTCATTTCATTATTGATGCCAAATATTTTGCGCTCTAAAAGATGGGTGAACCATATACGTTGGGGAGTGGCATGCATTCTTACTTTTTGTTTGTTATTTGGCGCAGTATCCGAGTATATTTTTTGGCAAGAATTCACAACAAGATTCAACTTTATTGCGGTAGATTACTTAATTTACACCAATGAGGTGATTGGCAATATCCGTGAGTCTTACCCTGTGCCACTCATATTAGTGGGCATTGCGCTCATTGCTTTTTTGATTGTATATACCTTGAGTAAGGTGATACGTTTTGAAACGCAACAACGCTCAGCTAAGCGTAAATTAGGGTTGGCGCTGATGACGATTGCCTTACCTTTATTAAGCTTTCAATTCACGAACGTCGATCAGATGGCTTTTTCGAAAAACGCTTACGCTAATGAGTTATCTGGAAACGGTGTTTTTAGTTTCTCAGCTGCGGCTAGGCGTAACGAGCTGGATTACGATCAATTTTATCAAACCATTCCACAACCTCAGGCGTTATCAGTATTAAAGTCTGTTGGGGTCAATAGAAAAACCACAAGCGCAATCATTGCCGCAGAAAATAGTCGCTTATTAAAAAGCGAACAGCCTTCAGGTGCTGACTTAGGTGCTAACTTGGCACCTTTTAAGCGGCGGCCTAAAAACGTCGTATTGATTTCTGTAGAAAGCTTGTCTGCTGAATATTTAGGCACTTATGGCAATCAGGAAAATTTAACCCCTTATTTAAATCAACTGGCTGGTGAGAGCTTAGTGTTTGATAAGGTTTTTGCAACAGGGACCAGAACGGTACGTGGTTTAGATGCACTGTCGATTGCAATACCGCCCATTCCAGGGCAAGCAATCGTGCATCGTCCAAACACAGATCACCTTGCTACGATTGGAGAGTTACTTGAGGTAAAAGGTTATTCAACATTCTTTATCTATGGCGGATATGGAGTGTTTGATAGTATGAACAAGTACTTTAAAGGTAATGATTATCAGGTGATTGATCGTACCGATTTTGATAAAGCGACGATTCAAAGTGAAAACGTATGGGGTGTTGACGATGAAAGTTTATTTAATAACTCGTTACATATCCTTGATCAGAATGTGAAATCGCAAAAGCCTTTTTTTGCACACATTATGACCACTAGCAATCATCGCCCGTACACCTACCCAGAAAATAAAATAGATTTACCTCAGGGTACTCGCCGCGGTGCGGTGAAATATACAGACTATGCGATTGGCCAATTTATGGAGAAAGCTAAAACCACGCCTTGGTTTAAAGATACTTTATTTGTAATAGTGGCTGATCATTGTGCGTCGGTAGCAGGCAAAACCAAATTACCGATTGCTAAGTACCATATCCCTTTGTTTTTCTATGCACCAGATTTATTACCAGCAGGACATTACACAAGGATGGCTAGCCAAATTGATATTGTGCCTACTTTGCTTGATCTGCTGGGGACTTCTGACGCGCAGCATTTTTATGGGCAGTCAATGTTTGAGGCAGCGCGCAAGCAACTCCCAGAGCGAACATTTGTGAGTAATTATCAGGCATTGGGATACTACAAAGAGAATACGCTAATCGTACTCTCGCCCAAGCAAGAGGTGGAAGCCTATCGTATTGATCCGGTTAGCTTAGAGGCTGTCGCCGCGCCTATTGACCATCGCTTGATGAATGAAGCGATAGCTTACTACCAAACGGCTGCGCGTGCATATAAGCATGGGGAGCTGAAAGAGTTTATTGATTAAGCGCTAATTGCAGCTAATAGAAGAAGCGTTTGTGCTTATTTCACCGTTGGGGAGCAACCATAACACTGGTCTAACACGATTATCTAGTTTGCATGCATCTGCATAAGCAATACTACCAGCGGTTTCTTGTACATAACGAATCGCAGCTTCATCTGAATACAACACATGCGGAGGTGACACCCCATGGAAATATAAGCCATTCCAGTAATCATTTTGTGCACTTGGCGCACTGCCTAATATGCTGCTTGAAAATTGCAGTCTAAGCGGGTTATCTGAGGGCAAATTAATTGGGTGGATGCGCTGACCGTTCGCCCAGTAGGTTTTCTTACGCCAGTAGATGAGTTTCAGTTCGCCTAGAGAAATACTTTTGCTCGGATTGTCGTTGGCAACGATCACAGCAATGACGGACTTGTCCGCCGCCATGCCAGCTGATTGCAAGCACAGGCCTATTATCAATAGCAATAATGTGATAAATCCGCGCATTAGAACAATACCGCAAATGAAGCTAAGAAGCCGCGAGGTGATTCAGGTTGGTCGTCACTGCCGCCGGTTAATTCCAATTTCAACAATTGTGTTGGTTTCATGCGCCAGGTCGTGCCAATCAGCCAGCGCTGTTGATGGCCCTCATCTGGGCGATGAAAGGTTTCAAGACGGATAATACCAAACCAATTTTGGCCAACCGGTAGAGGCACGGCGGTTTGCAAGTAGGCACCATAACCGCTGGTATTGTTGTGAGCGTCCCAGCGTTGAAACGCCTCTCCTAAAAACTCAATGCCTCGATGATTGGTAATAAAGTCCAAGCCCAGCATATGGTAACGAGTATTGAATACATTTCTCTCATCAAAAGACATGATATTCACGCCAATATTGGCCTGTTGGCCAAACGCGATGCGCGCACCTTTGGTGTTTCTGAATTTTAGATCGTCATCATCTTCATCGATGTCTTTAAGCGTTTCAACAAAAATGGAGTATTCAATCGCGCTATGATCAAGGGGTATTGCGCCAAAGGCCATCATGCCATTAGCTGCAGTAGGAAATAATCTGCTGGTTGCGACAGGGCGCGAGCTTGTCCATACCAGTGGTGAAGCGTGGAGCTGGTTCCAGCGGCCAGTGGGGGTCAAAAAGCGACCACCACGCAGGTTGATTTTGTCTGATAAGTTGTAATCTAGATAAAATCGCTCTAAATCAATATAGCTTTGTTTGGTGTTAAATTTGTTATCGTCATCCCAAGAGATTGGGTTTTCTAATTCTAATTCACTAAAAAACTTAAAGCGGCTTTCGCCCTCCCAAGTCAAAATCATGCTGATTTCATTAATAGCAGCGGTAGTTTCCGATTCGCGAGGAATCGTAATGCCAGCACTGGTGTAGCCACCTAATCTGAAGCCATCCATAAAGCCTTTTTCTGGGCGTGGGGCATCCTCTGCATAGGCAGTCTTGCACAGCAGCAGTAGCAGGGCTACACTGCCGATACAGAATTTATTGATTAGATGCATGAACGCTCCAAGCTTTAATATCTGCGATAGCTTTTTTGAAATGAAGTGCATAGGTTGAAATTAACTGCATAGGCGGATTATATTCGATAACGGCCGGAAAACCTTGTGGCATATCAAACAACTAACAGCAACAATCATCAATAATACGGACTCATAAGCAGACCAAATATTTTGAATCAATCATTTATAAAATCAATGTCCGTTAAAAAGCTGTTATTGCTTGGCTTTTTGCTTTCAGCGTTGTTGCCAATGCTAATGGTGACATTGCTCACGTTTTTTGAAGCGCGTACGGTATTGAGAGAAGAAATCGTACGCGACATGCAGACCCGTGCTAACGCAGCATCACATCAGGTGGATGACATGATGTTTGAGCGCCTGCAAAATATCGTTTCATGGAGTCGTTTGGAAGTGATGGACGAGGTCGTGATTGGCGATTTTGATAAGCGCTTATCAAAATTTCTCAATGAGCTAAAAGTAAGCTATCGCGGTGTCTATCAGTCTATCTATGTTGTCAATAATCAAAATGTTGTGATTGCGTCTAGTGAACCAGCCGATATTGGAAAACCTGCCAACAGCGGGCGGCAATGGTTAAAGATTTCGTTTGCAAACCGTACGGTACGTTTGTATCAGCTTGCTGAGCAGAAGCTACCTATCGCTAGTGATATTTTGGATGTCAATCAGCAAAAAGTAGGGTCGTTGTGGGTAATTTTTGATTGGCATGCAATTACTAAAATTTTAGACAGCACGGAGAATCAGGGCAGTGCTGCGGCGTTAGTGAATGTGGATGACGAAGCACCGCAAACGCGCATGCTGGCAGAAACAAAACACTGGAAAAAGATAGTGGCGGCACATGATATCTCGGTGGACTCTGTGATTCAGCCTTCCGCAGAGCCGCCAATTTTTAATTGGGTCGTTTCAATTGCGCAATATCGATCAGTTGTCATGGCGCCAGTGCATCGTATGGGCTATATGTTCATATTGCTGTTGATTGTCACAGGTGTACTTGCCGCCGCGTTTGCCGCGCCTTTGTCAGGCCGCATCACTAAGCCCTTAGCAAGGCTGACTGATTACGCTAATCGATTTATGCGCTCGTCACAAAGCGCTCCGCCAGTCGTTGATGGCCCTATCGAGGTGCGTGCTTTGTCCAGTGCGTTTGGCAAAATGATGGATGACTTAACGTTATCTAAGGAAAATCTGACGCGCGCAGCTAAGCTAGCGGTCGCTGGCGAAATGGCGGCTGCCATGAGCCACGAGATTAGAACGCCTTTGGGTATTTTGCGCTCATCCGCACAAGTATTAGCGCGTGAAAAAGGTTTGAGTGTAGAAGGTCAGGAAGTGGTGGCTTTTATTAACATGGAAACCGAGCGTTTAAATAAGCTAGTTTCTACGTTGGTAGATTCTGCGCGTCCACGCCAACCAGAATTTGCGCTACATGATATTGTGCCTTTGGTTGAGCATTCCGTGGCAATGCTACGCATGCAGGCCAATAAAAAGGATGTTAACCTAGCAATGGTGGTGAAAAGCCATGGGGAGGCTGCCGTTGCAGAGCAAATACTAGTTGAGTGTGATGCCGAGCAAATTACACAAGTATTGCTCAATTTGTTGCTCAATGCGATTCAGGTGTTACCAACAGGCGGAAAGGTTGCGGTATCTATCATTGATGCACAAGATTATGTAGTGGTTAGCGTGGCGGATGATGGCGCTGGCGTAACAGACGCGCAAAAAGAGCAAATATTTGACCCTTTCTTTACACAGCGCCCAGGGGGTATTGGCCTAGGTTTAGCAGTGTCTAAGCAGATAGTGACTGCTCACTTTGGGTCGCTTACTGTAGAGAAGAGCACGCTTGCCAATACTGGTGCAGATTTTAGAGTGCAACTACCAAAACGGCAGCTACTTAATGATGCCTAATCATAAAAAGCGAGATTATGTCAGACAGTATTAAATATATATTAGCGGTGGATGATGAGCCTAGCATGCTTCGTCTACTAGAGATTAGCCTGCGTCAGGCAGGCTATCAACCATTAACAGCGAGAGATGGCCGCGAAGCATTGGAAGTCATTCAGGCGCAAAAAGTTGACTGCGTGGTGACTGATTTGCACATGCCGCGCATGGATGGCTTGCAATTACTGAAGGAAATTCGTAAAACAGATACCGAGCTACCTGTCATTATTGTCACAGCACAGGGTGAGATTAAATCAGCGATCGAAGCAATGAAAAGCGGCGCATCAGATTACATATTGCGTCCTTTTGATTTGGAGGAGCTAGAACTCGCCATCAAACGTGCTTTGTCTTTCTCTCGGCTGGTCGTGGAAAACAAGTTCTTGCGTGAAGAAAAGTTGGTGAATACTGGCTTAATCGGCAACAGCCCAGTGATGCAGCAATTAACGGCATCTATTCGACAAGTCGCACCAGAAAAGGCGACTGTATTGCTTGCGGGCGAAACGGGTACCGGTAAAGAAGTCGTTGCACGTGCAATTCATGCGGCTTCACCACGTAATAATGCATTATTTGTTGCCGTTAACTGTGCTGCGATTCCGCATGAGATGCTGGAGTCCGAGTTATTCGGACATGAAAAAGGCGCGTTTACTGGCGCGGTTAAAGAGCGTATTGGTAAGTTTGAGTTAGCCGATGGCGGTACTTTGTTTTTGGATGAAGTGACTGAAATGCCTATGCAACTACAGGCCAAGTTGTTGCGAGCTTTGCAAGAAAATGTAATTGAGCGTTTGGGTGGCAACCGCCCAATTTCTGTGGATATTCGCGTGGTTGCGGCGACCAACCGTAACCCGCTCGCGGCGATTAAAGATGGTAAGTTGCGTGAGGATTTATATTACCGATTAAATGTGTTCCGTATTGATTTACCTGCACTTAGAGTGCGTAAATCTGATATTGAAGCACTGGCAGAATATTTTTTAGCGAAACGTCGTGTGGCAATATCCGATCAAGCAATTCAGCTATTGATGCAGTATGACTGGCCCGGCAATGTGCGGGAATTGGAAAATGTATTAGAGCGCGCTGCGATTATTAGCGGTAATCAAATGATTCAGCCGGAGCATCTGCCTGCAGAAATGTTAAATCACTCGGTTGCGTTAAGCGCAACTAATTTGGACACTGATGGACTAACACCCACAAAGCATGCTCACGATGCACCAGTGGCAAATGTACTGTCTTTACCTAGCTCGGTTGAGGCGCTGGAACGGCAGTTGATTGTGAAAGCATTGGCGTTTACGCATGGCAATAAAAGCAAAGCAGCCAAGGTGTTAGAAATTAGTGAGCGCTCCTTATGGTATAAGTTGAGCCAATATGGCATTAGCTAGGGCGTGGTGATTAGTATTCAAGATGCCCTCATCATTGCCTAATCCGCCTTGTTGTGAGCTTTTTACTTGGCTTATCAACCTATGGATTAGCGTAAAAGTACCTTAGCCAATAAGCACTTGCGCTATAATTAGTATTAAATAAAACACCGTCAATAAAACACGATAGAGTAATCAACATGACACAAACAGCAAAAACAGTAGAACAGCATGCACCTGATCAATTTAATGCCAAATTTAACGTAGGTGAGGCCAGATTTAACATGATTGAACAGCAAATTCGCACTTGGGAGGTGTTAGACCCTGTCGTGTTAGCTGTGTTAGATGCAGTGCCACGCGAGAATTTTGTGGCTGAATCTCAGGCAGGCTTAGCTTTTGCCGATGTTGAATTGCCAATTGGTGAAGGTCAAACCATGCTCTCTCCAAAGCTTGAAGGACGTATTCTGCAAGCTTTGCATATCAAAAAAACAGACAAAGTATTGCTGGTAGGAACTGGTAGCGGTTATTTGGCGGCATTGCTCGCTACCCTAGCGCAGCATGTACATGCGGTTGAAATTTTCCCAGAGCTATCTAACACCGCACAATATCGCTTACAAGCGCAAGGTATCCACAACGTGACACTTTATGTAGGTGATGCGGTGAATGGCTTTGATGTTGCCGCTCCTTACGATGTGATTGTATTTGCTGGTTCATTGCCGTTACGTCCTGTAGCAGCTGAAAAAATGTTAAACGTAGGTGGTCGTTTATTTGCAGTAATTGGCGACACCCCGATGATGGAAGCCACAGTGACAGAGCGCGTGAGTGAAGGCTCATATCGTCATGAAACGATATTTGAAACTTGTTTACCGGTGTTAGAAAACGCACCACAGGCCACTAAGTTTGCTTTTTAGTACGGTGTTGATTCAGCGCTAATATGCTCAAAATTCCTCAAATCTTCATCAAACTGACGTTGTTATTGTCAGCATTTGTCTCTTATGCACATGCTGACGAAAAAGCGTATTCATTGATTGAGATTTATCAGCAGGCTTTGGAAAACGACCCTACATTAGCGTCAGCATTAAGCGCCAATCAGGCCGCGCAAGAGGCAATAGAGCAGGCCAAGGCATTATATCGTCCTACGGTTACTTTAAATGCAGGCGCCAATGCTACCCAAACGGATATTCGGTTTTTAACTGGGTTTAATCCGTTTAGGGCTGAAGGCCGCTCAAATTTTGAGGGCTACAACTACGGTGTGCAGGCGCGTCAGCCGATTTACCGTAAAGATAGTCTAGTCCAAATCGACCAAAGCAAAGTGCAAGTTAGCCAGGCCGATAAACAGCTGAATTTGAGTAAGCAAGACTTGATACTACGTGTGACGCAAGCGTATTTTGATGTGTTATTGGCACAAGACAAAATCGAGTTAATTGTTGCGCAGAAAGCCGCTATTTTAAGTCAGTTAGAGCAGGCTAAAGCTAATTTTGAGGTTGGTACGGCCACGATTACAGACGTTAATGAAGCGCAGGCACGTTTTGATTTAGTGTTTGCACAGGAAATAGCCGCTGTTAACGAGCACCAAATTGCCAAGCATGCCGTGCAGGCGATTACAGGCAAAGCACCGCAGAAGCTTGCTACTGTAAAGGCAGACATGGCCACCACAAGCCTAGCGCAAGGCTTAGATAAATGGCTAGAAGTCGCCACACAGAATAACCTGAATATTCAGATTCAGCAGGATGCACTGGCTATTTCTTCCCAAGAAGTAGAGCGTTTAAGAGCAGGGCATTTGCCTACATTAGATGCGGTAGCGAGCTATACCAATAACTATGCCAACGGCAGCGCCAATGGGCTTGGTAGTGAGCTAAAGACCTCCACCATTGGTTTGCAGTTAGAGATTCCCTTGTATCAAGGTGGAGCTGTCAGTTCACGTGTGCGCCAAGCGGTGCTTAATCAGCAAAAAGCGCAAGATGATATACAGATCGCACGTCGCAGTGCAGAGTTAGAAACGCAACGTGCTTATCTCAACTTAAGCTCCAGCATTGCGCAGGTAAAAGCTTATGAGCAAGCATTGATTTCTAGCCAAAGCCAAGTAGATTCTACTAAATTGGGTTATGAGGTTGGTGTGCGTACCAGTGTCGATGTACTGAATGCACAGCAACAGTTATTTAGTGCTAAACGTGATTTGTTACAGTCGCGCTATAGTTACTTAGTGAACATCATTCGCCTTAAAGCGATCTCTGGCGTTGTAGCAGAGCCTGATTTGGCAGATATTAATCAACAACTGGTCATCGTAGGGGCGCGCTAACGTGCAATACACCACTCAAAAGGCGAGCGTTACATTAAGTCAATTGGCGATTGTGGATGTGCAAACTAAGCTCACGGTAGTAATGCCTGTGGGTGACATGCAAGTCGTGATTAAAAATTGCGGCATCTTGTTACAGGCTGCCAATCTATTAAATGTCGCTTATATTGTCACTGAGCAGTATCCACAAGGTTTGGGGCCTACTGTACCTGAACTGGCTACGTTGATTCAACAGCCACCGGTTGAAAAAATCACTTTTTCCTGTGTAGCTGAGCCTAAGTTTAATCGACATTTGACGCGTGATCATTCACAAGTAGTGCTGGCAGGTATGGAAGCGCATATCTGTATTTTACAAACAGCGCTAGATTTACTGAGCACGGGTAAACAAGTATTTGTGGTAGAAGACGCCATCATTTCACGCAACCCAGCCAATAAAGCGAACGCCATCGAAAGAATGCGTAGCGCAGGATGTGTGATTACCAACACTGAGTCTTTAGTGTTTGAGTGGCTAGGTGTGGCTTCAGGCGATGCATTTAAGGCGATGAGTAAGCTGATTCGCTAATACTAGTGACGCGAGTCTTAAATTAAGCATATCTTAATACGCATATTTTGGCGTTAATATTCACCTTAAATATATGGCCTAAGCAGGCTTAAAGTTCTTTCCATCGCGCCACGGTTACGTTCACTAAATTGAAGGCTTGCTACACTCATGGCTTGCCTTTGTTCATCGTTTGCAAATAGTTGCAGTAATTTTGTGCTTAGCGCTTCTACATTTTGCACCCGATCAGCCGCCCCTGCGATCACTGCCATTTGTGCAGCTTCTTCAAAGTTAAAGGTATGTGGCCCCACTAAGACAGGTTTCCCCATGCTGCATGCTTCAATCAGGTTTTGTCCGCCCAATGGTAGCAAGCTGCCTCCGATAAACGCTACATCACAACTCGCGTAGTAGGTGAACATCTCGCCCATAGAGTCGCCCAGTAGATAATTCACATGATTGAAATCAGCGGCTTCATCATTCATGCCGCTGCGCCGTATGAATGAGTGATTAGATTTTCTTAATAGCTCAGCTACTTCATCAAAGCGCTGCGGGTGCCTAGGCACAATCATGGTGAGCAAGTTCGGGATATTCGCCTTGCTGACTGCCTCAATGATTAAGGCCTCTTCACCATCGCGTGTGCTGGCCGCTAAAAATACAGGGCGAGCAGCACCTAATTGTTGGTGCAGTTTTTCACCTAACTCATGCGCATGTTCATGCGGGGCGACATCAAATTTGATATTACCGGTAATGCTTATCTCAGTGGCACCTAATTGTTTTAGGCGCGTAGCATCGGCCTCTGTCTGTGCGCCAATCTTACTTAAGCTTTGCAAGCCTTCTCTGAGCACTTTGCCCATCTTGCGATAGCCTAAGGCGGATTTTTCTGAGAGCCTAGCGTTAGCAAGCACTAAAGGAATATTGCGTTGTTGGCAGCCAGCAATTAAGTTAAACCAAAGCTCAGTTTCCATCAGTACGCCGATACTTGGTTTAAAGTGTTGTAAAAAGCGGGCAACGGCAAATGGAACATCATAAGGTAAGTAAACTCTACTGACTTTGTCTCCAAACAATTGCTCACTAGTGGCGCGGCCAGTTGGGGTGGTATGCGTCAGTAAAATTTGATGCTGCGGATATTGGCTTAATAGCGCTTTCACTAAGGGCTCTGCCGCGCGGGTTTCACCCACAGAAACACAATGCAGCCAAATCACGGGTGCTTGAACTGGCGTATGATAAAAGCCATAACGCTCACGCCAGTGCGCTAGGTATTCAGGTTGCTTTCTCCCGCGCCAAAGCAGCTTAAGCGGAGTAAGTGGAAGCAGTATAGATAACAAGCAAGTGTAGAGATTACGCGTCATTTTGTATGTGAGTGTGATGCAGTTGCAATATAGAGTTGTTGTATTTTCGCACAGTTTATTTCATCTGGTTTTTTAAGGTGAATTGCTGCGTATTTTATTTAGCAATTGCGCTAAGCCAACGCCAGTGCGGTGTTGATTTTTCGCAAGAGAAATATGCCTGTTTTGTTAAAAATATTTATTCAAAAACAGCTTGACCTACCACTACAGAATGATTAAATTACTAAAAAAACACAATATATAGTGGTTGTCACGTAGTTCTAAAGGTGTGAAAAAGTTAGTGTGTGCTTACCATCTTTCACTGCGCTGCCGTTAAATAATACAGACTTATCTCATTGTTTTATCATTGATTTAAGTCTACCAATAAGAGGGTTAAATAATGCTAAAAGCTGTAGATACTGCTAAGAATTCAAATACAGAGGTTGAAAAAGAGATTCCAATTCAACCTGTTTCATTGGATATTTGGGATAAAAAATACCGTTTGAAATCTAAGCAGGGCGAAAATGTTGATCAAGACATGGACGCTTCTTATCTACGCGTAGCACGTGCGCTAGCAGATGTAGAAACCACAGAAGAAAAACGTGCTGAATGGCATGAAAAATTCCTATGGGCATTGCGTCGCGGCGCTATTCCTGCAGGCCGTATTACTTCTAACGCAGGTGCGTTGGAGCATAAACCAGCGACTTCTACCATTAACTGTACAGTTTCTGGCGTGATCTCAGATAGCATGGATGATATTTTAGGCAAAGTGCACGAGGCTGGATTAACCCTAAAAGCAGGTTGCGGTATTGGTTATGAGTTTTCTACCTTGCGTCCAAAAGGTGCGTTTGTAGCAGGTGCAGGTGCTTATACCAGCGGCCCATTATCTTTCATGGATATCTACGACAAAATGTGTTTTACCGTGTCTTCTGCGGGTGGCCGTCGTGGTGCGCAAATGGCAACGTTTGATATCTCACACCCAGATGTGACAGACTTCATCAAAGCAAAACGTGAAAATGGCCGTTTACGCCAATTTAACTTGTCATGCCTGATCACTAAAGAGTTCATGGAAGCAGTAAAAGCAGACGCTGAATGGAAATTAGCCTTCCCTGTGACAGAAAAAGAGGCGATTGTTGATGCTTTAAATACCAATGACGAAAGCCAAGTAGTATGGCGCGAGTGGCCAATCAAGGGTAAATACCTGACTAAAACAGATGGCGTAGATGCAGGCAAAGTCGCATGCCGCGTTTACAAAACCATTAAGGCACGCCGTTTGTGGGATGTGATTATGTCCTCCACTTACGATTTTGCTGAGCCAGGCTTTATTTTGATCGACCGCGTGAACGAAATGAACAACAACTGGTTCTGCGAAAACATCCGCGCAACTAACCCATGTGGCGAACAACCATTGCCACCTTATGGCGCATGCTTGCTAGGCTCAGTTAACCTCACACGTTTTGTGAAAAAACCATTTACCGATGAAGCCTACTTCGACTGGAAAGAGTACCGCGAAGTGGTCGCGATTTTCACCCGTATGCTAGATAACGTGGTGGAAATCAATGGCTTGCCATTACAACAACAACGTGATGAAATCATGCGAAAACGCCGTCACGGTATGGGTTACCTAGGTTTAGGTTCTAGCCTCACGATGATGAAAATGAAATACGGTGAAGAAGAGTCAATCAAGTTCACAGAAGAAGTGACGCGCGTGATGGCGGAAGAAGGCTGGAGCGTAGGTGTGCAGTTGGCTGAAGAAAAAGGCCCAGCACCGATCATGGATGAGAAATTTGAAGTCACCGCAGACATGCTGGCAAAACGCCCAGAAATGGCAGCTGACGGCATTAAAGTTGGCCAAAAAATCGCAGGTAAAGTATTGTTGGGTAAATACAGCCGCTACATGCAGCAGTTCCCTGAAGGCTTGCGTAACCAAATCGCCACTAAAGGCGTACGTTTTACGCACCATAGCTCAATCGCACCAACAGGTACTATTTCACTGTCATTGGCTAATAACGCAAGTAACGGTATCGAGCCATCATTCGCGCACCACTATGCACGTAACGTGATTCGTGAAGGTAAAAAATCAAAAGAGAAAGTCGATGTGTTCTCTTATGAGTTATTAGCTTACCGTGAGTTAATCAACCCAAATGCAATGCCATTTAGCGACAAACCAGAAGAACAATTACCAGAATACTTCCTAGACTCTTCTAGCATCATGGCTAAAGCCCACGTGGATATTCAAGCAGCATCACAAAAATGGATTGATAGCTCAATTTCAAAAACCATTAACGTGCCAACAGATTATGATTTTGAAGACTTCAAAAACATCTATCTATACGCTTACGACAAAGGTCTAAAAGGTTGCACAACGTTCAGATTTAACCCTGAAGCGTTCCAAGGTGTATTGGTGACAGAAAAAGACTTAGAAAGCACTACTTACAAATTTACTTTAGAAGACGGCACTGAGATTGAAGCCAAAGGTAATGATGAGATTGAATATGATGGTGAGATTCACTCAGCGGCTAACTTGTATGATGCACTAAAAGAAGGCTACTACGGCAAGTTTTAGGTGTGATTGTATTACCTAATATATTGATTATTAATGGTTTATTTTAATATGTGTTAAGCACGATTGGTAATGATTTATGATTGAATGGTTGTGGTTTCATATATTTCTAGTAAGTATTTGAAATATATGTAATTAATTCAATATCGTGTTCAATACTGTTTTATCTAAGGCCAGTTAATTTTTGACTGGCCTTTTTTATTTGTTTTTGAAATTTATTTGGACTCCAAAATTAGTGTGAATTCAAATTTATTTAAAAGTTTGAGATTTGATTTGAAGCGAACGTGAGATTCACATTTAATTTAATTATTAAATTTCGATGTGTTGTGAACATTCGCGCATGAAAAAGGCTAGATAGCGCAAACTATCCAGCCTTGGGGCAACACAACAATAGATTGCTGTCTCACTCAGAGTTTGCATAGTAAATATGTAAATGGGATAAAGCAAGCGCTAATGTTGATGTTGGTTTATCAACTACGTTAATTAGGAGTCCATTATGGCAACTACACGTAAGCAGGTGCATTATCGCGACTCACGCACAGGCGAATTTCTTTCACCAGAAAAAGCCAAACGCATGAATCAAGATAGGGTTGAGCGGGAAGTTATTAAACATCCTGTTAAACCAGATCCATCTAAGTAATTAGATTTACAGCGGGGACATCTGTCCCCGTTTTATTAACTACTAAACGTTTTGAGCTGCTCCCTAGAACGGTTTCATGAACGAAATTAGAATAATTTTTAGTTAATTGAACAGTCTGGTCTATAAACAAAGTGCAACTGGTCAAATAGGTAGTCTGTAACAGATAATAGTTAGTGTGCTGTAGAAATGCCGCTTCTTTCAAATACAACATAGTAATCACGTCGCGTTGTAGAACTGTCATTAAAAATCCAGAACATATTCATCTATAAATTACCCCGATTAATTGCCACACATCTTAATCCTCGTGCATAATCGTTCAAGTCAACAAGACTAATAATAGAAGACTATGATCGAAGATATCAAAAAGACCCTTTGGGCAACCGCTGATAAGTTACGCGCTAATATGGATGCAGCTGAGTACAAACATCTAGTGCTTGGCCTCATTTTCGTTAAATATGTATCGGATACCTTTGCAGCACGCCGAACTGAATTACAGCACCGTTTTGCCGATGAAAATGATGAGTATTACCTACCAGATGCTGATGCTGAACTCTTAGCTGACGAACTGGAAGACCGCGACTACTACAAAGAGGTCAACGTGTTCTGGGTGCCAGAAACCGCCCGCTGGGAAGCGCTACGTGCAGCAGCCAAGCAGCCAGATATTGGCAAGCGTATTGATGATGCCTTGACTGTTATAGAAGTTGAAAACCCCAAGCTTAAAGGTATTCTGGATAAACGCTACGCGCGTGCACAATTGCCAGATGGCAAGCTGGGTGAACTGGTGGATTTAGTCTCCACCATCGGCTTTGGTGATGATCCAAGCAAAGCACGCGATATCTTGGGCCAAGTCTATGAATACTTCCTAGGTCAGTTTGCCAGTGCGGAAGGTAAAAAGGGCGGGCAGTTCTATACCCCAGCAAGCATTGTTAAAACACTGGTTGCGGTACTTTCCCCACATCACGGCAAGGTATATGACCCTTGCTGCGGTTCTGGTGGTATGTTTGTGCAATCCGAAAAGTTTATTGAAGCTCATGGCGGCAAGCTAGGTGACGTTTCTATCTACGGCCAAGAATCCAACCCAACCACATGGCGCCTAGCTGCCATGAACCTTGCCATCCGTGGCATTGATTTCAACCTAGGCCGTGAGCCGGGCGACACCTTCACTAAAAACCAGCATCCAGATTTACGCGCTGATTTCATTCTAGCTAACCCGCCTTTTAATATCAGCGATTGGTGGCATGGCAGCTTAGAAGGTGACCCACGCTGGGTGTATGGTACACCACCACAAGGCAATGCCAACTATGCATGGTTACAACACATGCTTTACCACCTCAAATCTAGTGGTCGTGCTGGTATTGTGCTGGCAAACGGTTCTATGAGCTCCAGCCAAAACAGTGAAGGTGAAATTCGCCGAGCCATGGTCGATGCTGATGTGGTGGAAGTCATGATTGCATTACCCGGCCAGTTATTCTTTAACACACAAATACCCGCATGCTTGTGGTTCTTAGCTAAAGAAAAGACAGCAAGTAAAGGCGAAGTGCTATTTATTGACGCACGCAAACTTGGCAGGATGATTAGTCGCGTACAAAGCGAGCTGGCTGATGAAGTGATTGAACGTATTGCTGGCACCGTGGCGGCATGGCGTGGTGAAGCTGATGCTGGAGAGTATCAAGACATTGCAGGTTACTGCCGCAGCGTAAAGCTGGCTGAAATTGCTGAGCACGGTCATGTACTGACACCAGGAAGATATGTAGGTGCGGAAGACGTAGAATACGATGATGAAGCCTTTGCAGATAAGATGCAAAAGCTCACCGAGAAGCTGGGTGAACAGATGGCAAAAGGAGCTGAGCTTGACCAGTTGATACGGCAGAAGCTGGGGGGGCTTGGGTTTTATGGCTAAAGTTGATAACGAATATTTGCCACTAAGTGTTTTAGGGTCTTTTCCTGATGATTGGCATGAAGCAACACTATCAGATGTATGCCTTCAAGTAACCGATGGGACACATGATTCACCAAAGCCAGTTTTGGAAGGTGGACACCCTCTTGTAACCGGAAAGGCAATAAAAGACCGTAAGATTGATTTTGCAGTGACCTACAACATATCTGATTCTGAACATCAGAAAATCCTTGTACGCTCCAAAGCTGAACGTGATGACATTCTGTTTGCAAACATTGGCAACTCAATAGGGGATTTAGTACGTGTTCAAACAGACCGCTCGTTTAGCATTAAAAATGTTGCATTATTCAAGCCGAACCAATCCATTATTTATCCCAGATATCTTGAATACTTTCTCCTATCACCTCAAGTGCAGGACTTCATAAAAGGAAGTACCCGAGGGAGTGCCCAACCATTCATTGGTCTAGGGTCACTTCGTGGATTTCCAATTTCGACTCCACCTATGGATGAGCAGCGAAATATTGGAAAATTACTTGGTGCGCTTGACGACCGCATCACTCTCCTACGCGAAACCAACGCCACGCTCGAATCCATTGCGCAGGCATTGTTCAAATCATGGTTTGTGGATTTTGACCCTGTCCGCGCTAAGCAAGAAGGACGCGTACCTGATGGTATGGATGAAGCTACCGCTGCACTCTTTCCTGATGGCTTTGAAGAGTCGGAGTTGGGGTTGGTGCCGAGGGGGTGGGATATAAGAAAAGCAGAATCATTGCTGACTCGTCTATCAACAAAAGTAAGGTATACAAAAGAGCAAGTCCAATCATCTGGTGCTATTCCTGTCTATGAGCAAGGAGCAGGAGTCTTACTAGGCTACCATGACGGAAACGCTCAATTTCAAGCAACACCAAATGAGCCGATATTTATTTTTGGTGACCATACTTGTGTTACCCATCTTTCTTGTGAGCCATTCGATATTTCAATGAATGTGATTGCAATTAAAGGGAGTAATAGACCAACACTTTGGACGTATTACGCGATTAAAGATAAGCAGACATTTCAGGAGTACAGGAGGCACTGGATGGAACTTGCCGTGAAAGAAATTATAGTTCCTCCACTTGAAATATGTGATGAGTTTTCTCGGATTACATCTTCCATTCATCTCAAAATTGAGTCAAATACAAGACAAGTCAACATACTAGCAACACTCCGTGACACCCTGCTTCCGCGCCTAATCTCAGGTCAATTACGGCTACCAGAAGCTAAAGAAAACTTCCTGAAAGAGTTGATATGACTAAAAAATCAAAAAAAAATGACCAATTTGAAGCGGAAAAAGCTAAGCGGCTCGAAGTCGCAAAAGGCATGTTGCTAGACGGTACTATAAGCGCAATTTCTGTTGATACATGTATTTTCACAGCAAATGATTACCGTCTAGATAAAGGTTTACTTAAACATTTAGAGCAGTTTAAAGACAACACTTTTGAACTAATATTCTCTGAGATAACAATTAAAGAAGTTATCGGCCATATAGCCAAGCACTCTGATGAAGCTAAAGTGAAGCTGAGAAGTGCACTTCGTGAGGTAGGTAAATATTGGCAAGAGCAAGCAGGAAAAGAGGCTGTTGTTATTGATAGCCTTCTAGGAACTGAACCAGTTAAAGAATTGGCTTCAAAGAAACTAAAAGACTTTGTTTCTAGATGTGGCGCTAGTGTGATCAGAACAAACACAACACTGGATATTGATGAACTTCTTAAAATGTATTTTGACCTGCACCCCCCCTTTGAGACTTCTGCAGATAAAAAATCTGAGTTTCCCGATGCTATGGCATTACTTTCATTAGAGTCTTGGGCTAAAAAACATCATAAATCCATGTTGTTTGTAACTAATGATAAGGGTTGCATGCGTTTTTGCGAAGGTTCTGATTATTTATATTCTATAGATAGTCTTACAAGTGCACTTTCAGTTATTCAACAAAGAGATACACATATATCATCGCTTTGTAAGAAATTAGAAGCAAATTTTATTAAAGGCAATTATCCTCATTTAATCAGCGAAATTGAAACTACTATTGCTAACAACATTTGGTTAATTGACTGGGAGCTAGAAGCAGACTCTTATTGTTACTATGATGCTGACTTAGATGAAATAGATTTAATTAGCGCCACATTTGCAGGGTCTCATGGAAAGCCTGAATTTAATGTTATGGATTACAGAGATGATACACTTGTGGTGCAGGTCACAATGCAGCTTAAGTTGGATGCATCATGTATTTTTTCATTTTCAGTAAAGGATGGCTTTGACCATGATATGGTCAATATTGGTGGTGCATCGGTAAGCGTAGAGCAGTCAGTAAAAGTAGATGTTCTCTTAACGTTTGAAGACCTGAATATAGAAAATCCTGAAGTTACTGAAATTGAGTTGGTTTATGGTCGCCGAACATTAGATTTTGGTTCTGTCGGCCCTGATTTCAGTGATGAAGCTCCTGACAGTGAGTATCACTAATGACCGAAGACCAACTAGAACAAGAAGCACTGAGCTGGCTGAGCGATTCTGGCTACACCCATTTATATGGCCCGGATATTGCGTTTGACGGAAGCAGTCCAGAGCGAGCCAATTATCAACAGGTTATCCTTGTAGAACGACTGCATTCTGCTGTTAATCGCCTCAATCCATCTATTCCATTAGTTGCGCGGCAAGATGCCGTTCAACAGGTGCTGGATTTGGGCGTTCCTGTATTGCTAACAGCGAATCGTAGGGTTCATCAACTGCTTGTCACTGGCGTTCCCGTTCAGTATCAGAAAGATGGCGAAACGCGCGGTGACTTTGTACGCTTAATTGACTGGATAAGCCCCGCGAATAATGAATGGCTGGCTATCAATCAGTTCTCGATCAAAGGCCCACATCATACCCGCCGCCCAGACATTATCTTGTTCGTTAATGGCTTGCCATTGGTGCTGTTAGAGTTAAAGAACCCAGCCGATGAGAACGCCGACATCTGGAAAGCTTATGACCAGATACAAACCTACAAAGAACAAATTCCAGACGTATTTCAATATAACGAGCTGCTAGTTATCTCAGATGGCAGTGAAGCACGCTTAGGTTCGCTCTCCAGCAATGCCGAACGCTTTATGCAGTGGCGCACGATTGATGGCGTGACACTAGACCCATTAGGTCAATTTAATGAACTGGAAACACTGATTCGTGGGATATTGGCACCAGCCTACCTGCTCGATTATCTGCGTTACTTTGTGCTGTTTGAAGATGATGGCACGCTCATCAAGAAAGTAGCAGGCTATCACCAGTTCCATGCGGTACGTGCGGCGATTAACCAAGTGGTGACAGCTTCACGTCCAGGTGGTACACATAAGGGTGGCGTGGTATGGCATACCCAAGGCAGCGGCAAGAGCATCACCATGACCTGCTTTGCAGCTCGTGTTATGCAAGAATCTGCCATGGAGAACCCCACCATTGTTGTAATTACTGACCGCAATGACCTTGACGGGCAATTGTTCGGGGTGTTCTCGCTGGCGCAGGACTTACTGCGTGAGCAACCAGTGCAAGCGAATACCCGACAAGATTTACGCGCTAAATTAGGTAACAGACCTTCTGGCGGTATCGTATTTGCCACTATCCAGAAATTTATGCCTGGTGAGGATGAAGACACATTCCCCGTGCTATCAGAGCGCAGCAATATTGTTGTGATCGCAGATGAAGCACACCGCACTCAATATGGGTTTGAAGCGAAGCTGAAAGGCAAAGAAGGTAGCGAAAAATACCAGGTAGGTTATGCACAACACCTACGCGATGCATTACCCAATGCAACCTTCGTAGCATTTACAGGTACGCCAGTGTCATCAGAAGACCGCGACACTCGTGCTGTATTTGGTGATTACATTCACGTTTACGACATGCAGCAAGCGAAAGAGGATGGTGCAACGGTTGCTATCTACTTTGAATCACGACTAGCAAAGCTGTCACTAAAAGCCGAAGAACTGCCGCTGATAGATGATGAAGTTGATGAGCTGGCTGAAGATGAAGAAGAAAGCCAGCAAGCCAAGCTAAAAAGCCGCTGGGCAGCCCTAGAAAAAGTAGTCGGTGCCGAGCCTAGGGTCGCCAGTGTTGCAGCGGATTTGGTGGCACACTTTGAAGAACGCAATCAAGCACAAAGTGGCAAAGCGATGGTCGTTGCCATGAGCCGTGAGATTTGCGTCCATCTCTACAATGAGATTATCAAACTGCGTCCAGACTGGCACGACACTGACCCAGAAAAAGGCGCCATTAAAATCGTCATGACAGGCTCAGCAAGCGACAAAGAACTGCTTCGCCCACACATCCACAATGGACAGATAAAAAAGCGCCTAGAGAAGCGCTTTAAAGACCCGGAAGACCCACTAAGAATCGTCATTGTGCGTGATATGTGGCTTACAGGGTTTGATGCGCCTTGTGTTCACACGCTATATGTCGATAAGCCAATGAAGGGCCATAACCTGATGCAGGCCATTGCGCGTGTGAATAGGGTGTTCAAAGACAAGCAGGGTGGCTTGGTCGTAGATTACATTGGCATCGCTAATGAATTAAAGAGTGCTCTCAAAGAATACACTGCAAGCCAAGGCCGAGGTAAACCGACAGTCGATGCTGCAGAAGCCTATGCCATCCTAGAAGAAAAGCTCGATATTCTACGTGGCATGATGCATGGCTTCGACTTCAGTGACTTTATAACCACTGGGCATAAGCGTCTGGCGGGAGCCGCTAACCATGTGCTTGGTCAGAAAGACGGCAAGAAACGGTTTGCTGATACAGCATTAGCGATGACTAAAGCATTCACATTGTGCTGCACACTAGATGAAGCCAAAGCCGTGCGTGAAGAGGTGGCCTTCTTTCAAGCTGTGAAGGTCATATTAACCAAGCGCGATATCAGCCAGCAGAAGCGTACGGATGAGAGCCGTGAGTTAGCAATCCGCCAAATCATCGGCTCAGCAGTGGTGTCTGAAGAAGTTGTTGATGTGTTTGAAGCCGTAGGCTTGGATAAGCCAAACATCGGTATTCTTGATGATGACTTCTTGGCAGAAGTGCGCAACTTGCCAGAACGTAACCTAGCGGTAGAGCTGCTGGAGCGTTTGCTGGAAGGTGAGATCAAATCCAAGTTCGCTGGGAATGTGGTTCAGGATAAGAAATTCTCAGACATGCTTGCCAACGTGATCAAACGTTACCAGAACCGTGCCATTGAAACAGCTCAGGTGATTGAAGAGCTGATTGATATGGCTAAGAAATTCCGAGCGGCTGCCAGTCGCGGTGATGAGCTCGGACTCACTAATGATGAAATCCGATTCTATGACGCGCTAGCTGATAATGAATCAGCGGTACGTGAATTATCGGATGAGACTCTGAAGAAAATAGCGCATGAGTTAACTGAAAACTTACGTAACAACCTTAGTGTGGATTGGTCTGCGCGTGAAAGCGTGCGAGCTAAGCTGCGGTTAATGGTGAAAAGAATATTGCGCAAATATAAATACCCACCTGACATGCAGGAAGAAGCTGTGACGCTGGTATTGCAGCAGGCTGAAGCACTAGGAGAGGCTTGGTCATAGTGAAAATTTTAAAACCACATCACCAAATTTATTCGGACTAGAAAAAACCAATCTAGATATGTTTAGTATTTAAAGGTGAGTTTTTTCGTGGTTGTGGTGAGATTTTTCGTGGTTATGGTGATATTTTTCGGAATTAATTAGTAATAAATGCTTAAAAAGTAGGCATTTTCTCCCGGAAATTCTCACTATCTCTTGATTTGACCAGTTTATACTCCGAATTTTCTCACCATTAGATTATTTAAGCGGACTTTGACTCCGAAAAGTTTAACCTTAAGCCAAGTTTGTATCGCCTTAGCTCCGAGTCTTCTCACCTTTAAACCCAAATTAATCAATTTTTTGGATACTGATTCACTCTTAATAGGTTTTTGTCGGTCAGCTAAATCCGCATAGCTGACGGCCAGTTTAAATTTGAAATACACTACAACGGCCTCAAGTGAACGCTGCAGTTAACCTTGATTTTTACAGTTTCAGTGTCCTGAACTGGAAAAAACATTCATCGTTACGACCCCAGCGATAATTAGACCAATGCCAATAAGTGCGGGAATATCTAGTTTCTGACCAAAAAATCCCCAGCCAATAATAGTAATCAGAACAATTCCTACGCCTGACCAAATTGCATAAGCAATACCGACTGGAATCGAGCGTAAGGTTATTGAAAGAAAGTAAAATGCTATTCCATATCCTATTATCACAACCGCAGAAGGAATTAGTTTCGTAAAGCCTTCACTTGACTTCAATGCCGCAGTAGCAATGGTTTCTGCAACAATTGCTGCACCTAATATTAACCATTTGTTCATCTAATTTCCCAATATAAAATACATCTCAAGGCGTCAGATTATGACTTTATTATTGTATGCTGCACAGTCTAGACAAAAGCTTTAGCTTGTGGGCAAATTGCAGCACAAGTCGCATGCATCATTCATGTAACATCTCAAAATATAAAAGGCCGGAATTCCGGCCTTTTATATTGTTTTATCAATTAACGAATTGAAATTGGAACCAATGTCCCGGCCTTCATATCGGGCATCAGTATCGTTCTACCATCGGCTGATAAGTTAATGTCTGCTGACGACTGATTTCCTTCGCTAATCAATTGCGGAGTCGCCTTGGGTTCGCTTAATTGCCAAACTTTGCCGCCAGCCCAATCGCTGATGTAGAGTACACCGCTAGGATCACGTATCAAACCATCAGCAGCACCAAAGCCTTGATTCAGCAGCGTCAAATTAGACTTAACTTTGCCGTCTTGTTCAGAATAGTCTATGCGGAACAGTTTTCCTGTACCAAAGTCTGCAACCAATAATGCATTGGGGCCATCCATTAATAAACCATTTGGGCGTTTTATGCCGGATTTATCGCTGATGAGTTGCACCACTTGCCCTTGAGACGTAATCTTGTAAATGGCAGCATGTTTACCATTATCTTCCCCGCTATCGGATACATACACGTTGCCTAAGCCATCGATTTCAATGTCATTCAGAAAAACTGGTTTGCTCTGGAAATCTGATGGTTTTGCAATTACCGTTTTATTACCTTGCAGATCAATACGTACTACCTGATCCATATCTGCAACATACAGCTGATTATTGAACATATCGATTCCTTTTGGATCATTCAAACCATCAGCTAATGTAGATTTTGAACCGTTAGCATTAATCACAGTCACCTTACCGTCACCGCTCTTGCCGAATTCACCGATTTCCGTAACAAATATACGCCCATCCGGATGGGCAATCGAAGACTCAGGCATTTTCAAACCCGTTACAGTGCCAAGTGCTGTAGCAGTAGCTGGTGCTTTAGCGTCAGCATTACCTTCGCCATAACTAACGCGGTAAATCACGCCGTTGTAGTCATCAGATACCAGCAATGAGCCATCAGGCAATTGCAGCACATCCGTTGGGCGTCCCCAGATTTCGCCATTATTCAACCAGCCATCAATGAACACCTCAGTTCCAGTCACGCGATGCTGGGCGTCGAATTTCACCTTCATCAGTTGATAACCAACCGGCTTGCTGCGATTCCATGACCCATGTTGGGCGACAATTGCGCTACCTTGGTATTCCTCAGGAAACTGTTTACCACTATAGAATTTAAAACCCAGGTTGGCGCTATGCGCCTGAAACTCAGCTGCCGGAAAAACGACATTCTTTGGTGGTGTTTTATCTTTCAACTGCGGGGAACGAGCGTCACCGCCAGCGTAGTAAGGAAAACCGAAGTGCTGGCCTGCTTTGACCGCTGCGTTTAATTCGTCATGCGGGATATCGTCGCCCATCATGTCGCCGCCGTTATCGGTGAAATAGACCACATTGGTGTCTGGCTGAAAATCGACACCTACCGAGTTGCGAACGCCTTTTGCAAAGGTTTCTACGTTACTGCCATCCGGATCCATTCTGATGATAGAACCTTCAATCCCTTTTGTTTCACAAATATTGCAAGGCGCACCCACTGTTACATATAGCTTGTTGTCCGGACCGAAAGCGATATATCGCCAGCCATGGTGAGCCTTATTCGGCAGCTTGTCATAGATGACTTCGCGCATTTGCTTGAATGGCAGTGTCAAATCAAAATCTGGCGCAGCATAACGTGTAATACGGTTCTGTTCTGCCACGTACAGGTTACCCTTGTACATCGCCACACCATTACCAATGTTCAAATCGTCTAATATGGTAATTACTTGATCTGCTTTGTGATCTTTGTTCTTGTCAACGACTGCATAGACCTTATTGCCACGCGTGCCGACATATATATTTCCATTGGTACCTAATGCCATTTGGCGTGCATCTGGCACATCCGCATAGACTTCGATTTTAAAGCCTGCAGGGACGTTTAATTTACTTAAATTCGCCTGGGCATCTGCTGCTTCAGCATAAGTATTTAGCGATACCGCACTAAATGCTGTTCCCAGCATGAATGCAAGTAGGTTTAATTGCACTTTCATATTTACTCCTTGTTATCGAAACTAGACCAATAGTAGTTTACTGAGGCAATGAGATTTTTTGAATACATAAAACTCCTTATTTATTGCCTAAAACTATTTATAAATATGAATTTATAGTTGATATAATATAGTTTTGTAACCTAAATATATAATTTTTATGACTAAGATGAACTGCTGGCAGGAGTCCGATCAAAGCGACATATGCGACCTCCTTAAGCGTTTGGCGCCGACTGAAGGCTTTACTCTCACCCCTTTAGAAGGTGTGAAGCTCATGCGCTGGAACCGCTCTTTGCCGCGCAGTCCGGTTTTATATGAACCAAGCATCGTGGTGATTTGCTCAGGTCGTAAAATTGGTTATTTAGGTCAAGAAGTTTTTCATTACAACCCGCAGCATTTTTTGGTGCTGTCGGTTCCACTGCCGTTTGAAAGCGAAACGATCGCCAGTGAAGAAGAGCCTTTAATGGGTATTTCGATTCGCATTAATATACCCATTCTCTCCGAGCTGATCTTGATGCTTGATCAAGGGTCTTCCCATTCTGAGCTTGGAACTCATGGGATGGTATCCACCCCATTGGATGCTAAGCTTTCTAATACAGTACTAAGACTGTTGCAAGCATTAACTTCGGCTAACGATACGGATATTCTTGGCCATTCAATCTTGCGGGAGATTCATTATCGGGTTTTAACCAGCAATCAAGGTGAAGCTATTCGCGCATTACTAAGCCAGCAAAATCACTTGGGTAAAATCAGTAAGGCCTTGCGAAGGATACACTCTGATTTTGCAGATGATCTTAACGTCGCGAAACTGGCTGATGAAACCGGGATGAGTTTGGCTGCCTTTCATGCCAGTTTTAAAGCCGTGACTGCAACATCTCCAATACAATATCTGAAAACAACGCGGTTACATAAAGCCAGGTTACTCATGTTTCAAGACGGTACTTCAGCAGCGCATGCTTCCGCTAAAGTTGGCTATGAGAGTCCTTCACAATTTAGCCGTGAATTTAAACGACTGTTTGGTAAAACCCCAATGGAAGATATGGCTGCTATGCGAGAATCACTCATCATATTACCCTTCGACCCGGCTTCTAAATATGTAACCGTTCAGCCGTGAAGAGGAGCTTTGTCCCATATTCTGCTTAATCCGCAAAGCGGCCATTGAACTCACTATTCACTCAGTACCTCACGTAAGGCAGCTAATACTTGCTCTACCACTTTCGAGTTACGTTTGTAGTATGTCCATTTACCAACTTTAGTTGATTCAACCAAGTTCGCATCTTGCAACGCTTTTAAGCACAATGATGTGGCAGGCTGGGACAGTCCAACCTTCTCCTGAATCAGGCTTGCACATACCCCGTACATCTCGTACGGGTAAAGTTGTGAGTAGTCCTCAAACGCCTCATTAGGATTAGCTAACCAAGCCAATATTGCACGCCTTGTTGGGTTTGCTAGCATTTTTAATGCTTCATTCAAATCCATGGTACTCCCACCTTATTGCCAGTGGGAAAGCCCACTATTAAAGTTGATCATTATGTGCTAACTGGATAATCAATGTATCCTGCTTCACCACCACCGTAAAGAGTATCATTATGCACTTGATTAAACGATAATCCTTTTAGAATTCGATACGGTAAATCGGGGTTTGCTATAAATGGTTTACCAAATGCATATAAATCACCGTAGCCTTTTGAATTTACTGTCAGTGCCTTCTCTACGGTATAACGACCTGCATAAATTATCGCACCCTCAAATGTTTTACGTAAATCACGTCTAAATGTTTCAGGCAAGTCCGGGCTGTTGTCCCAATCTGCCTCTGCGATCGATATGTATGCAATACCAAGATCATTCAACATTTCAGCAGCACGAATGTAGGTTTCATGAGGGTTACTTTCTACTAGGCCAAGATAAACGCGGTCTTCGGTAGTGGTGGCAAACAGTGGAGCGAATCGAACGCCTACTCGATTACGCCCGAACACTTCGATAACAGCTTCAGTCACTTCTCTTAAAAAGCGTAATCTATTGATTAGCGAGCCACCGTATTCGTCAGTTCTGTGATTTGTATGCTCAGATATGAATTGGTTTAGCAGATAACCGTTAGCGGAGTGAAGCTCAACACCATCAAATCCAGCCAATTTTGCATTTTTAGCAGCTTGACGATATATATTAACCAACTCTTTTACTTCTTCGGTTGTCAGTTCACGAGGCATGCTTGGTTCAACCAAAGCACCTTCGCCCGGGCCAGTCTCAATAAAGACCTTTACAGACTTTGCCTGAATGGCTGACGGTGCAACTGGTGCATCTCCATTTGGCTGTAACTCGCAATGGGATACTCGGCCAACATGCCAAAGTTGGCAAAAAATAACTCCACTACTTTCGTGTACAGCGTTCGTTACTTTCTTCCAACCTTCTATTTGCTCCTCAGAGTGTATGCCCGGCGTCCAAGCATAACCTTGCCCACGTGCTTCAATCTGTGTACCTTCTGTAACCATAAAACCAGCAGTAGAGCGTTGTTTATAGTAAGTTGCCATTAATGCATTAGGCACATTTCCCGGTTGAGTGCTACGGCAGCGAGTTAATGGCGGTAATACAATTCGATTGGGTAAAAACAAGTCGCCTAATTGGACTTCTTCAAATAATGACGATACGTTCATATATGCCTCTTTAATTTAAGTTGCATACATTGTCACATTTAAATGCATAAATGTGAAGAGTTGTTTTGAATATATATATATATGAAGTTCAGCTATGGGTCATATATGCTCATAAATAAAAAGTAGAATTAAGATTGCTGATACAGTCAGAATGTCATCGCGGAATCCATTTTCGACCTTCATAAAACCCCATCCCGGAATAAAGTTAAAATAGCAGTTCAAATACTCCTAATATCCTTAAACTGAAAGTAGACAGGATTAAGCTGACTTTCTCTTTAGAATTATATGAGCTGTTAGAATAACCGACTCTAATCGTCCCTTAACTGACCTTCAACAGTTGAATGCATGAGCACCGTCAGGCGTCCCGCTAAAGGGTTAGGGTGAGCTTGCTAAACAAAATCCACCATTAACGCCCCCAGATTCTATGTTTGTATACTTTCATCGTGGAGGCTTCATTTCGGCACTCAAACTTGACTGCCCAACCGACTGCAAAGCGCCTATGCAGTTGCTAATAGTGCTAAACTGTCACCACAATTTTGCCGATCTGCTGGTTGGATTCCATATAGCGGTGTGCTTCGACAATCTGCGCTAGCGGATAGGTTTTGGCCACCAGCGGTTTCAGCTTGCCTTCAGTCAACCCTTGCACAATGAAGGCTTTGGCGCGTGCCATGCGTTCAGGATGAGTGCTGATTTCAAATAAGGTATACCCGCGTATGGTTAATTGCTTGGCGAGCACGGGGAACAGCGGCAATGGCGTCGGCTCTGTACTTAGCGCGCCATACTGGAAAATAATGCCGCTTTGGGCTGTCGCTTCTGCCAGTTTGCTGATGGTCGGCCCGCCAACCGGATCGAACACCACGCGTGCACCTTTATTATTGGTAATGCGGTTCACTTCGGTCACCAGGTCTTGTTCTTCCGTCGCAATCACATGCTTGGCACCGGCCTTGAGCAAAGCCTCGCGCTTGCTGCTGGTGCGCGTCAAAGCAACAGGAATGGCACCCAGCAGATTGGCAATCTCGATAGCTGCCACACCCACGCTACTGGATGCCGCCGGAATCAGCACAAACTCACCGACTTTGGTATCGGCAAACTCCACCAATGCGCCGTAGGCAGTCATATATTGCATCCAGATGGCGGAAGCTTCCGGCCAAGAAAGTGATGGTGGATGCTTGACCACAGCAAATGCGGGCACATTCGCCAACTCACCATACACGCCATACTGATTCTGTGAAAACGCTGGGATTGTGCTGACCGCATCACCAATTTGGAACTCGCTTACACCCTCACCTACTCCGGCTATGGTACCCGCCGCCTCATAGCCCAGCTTCGCTGGCAGTTGCGGCGCCTCCAGATACTGACCATTGCGGAACATGACTTCTGCACGATTGAGTCCGATGGCATGCACTTTGATCTGCACTTCACCCTTGCCTGGTGCGGCGACTTGTTCATCTGCTATCTGTAATACTTCTGGCCCACCGGTTTGGTGGAATCTGACGACACGTGACATTTTTATCTCCTGATAATGTAAAAAATAATGTGAAAATACTATCTATAATTTAATGCCAGCCGCTCAACACGATCTTGCCTATGGTGCCACCTGCTTCGAGCTGAGCGTGCGCTTTACGCAGATTGGCAGCATTGATGGGTGATATGGTTTCATTGAGCGTGGTCTTCAGCACGCCCTCATCCACCAGTTTGGCAATGCGGTCGAGGATATGGTGCTGTTCAGTCATGTCGGCGGTCTGAAACATGGAACGTGTAAACATCAGCTCCCATGCGAAGGTCGCGCTCTTATTCTTGAGCAGATTAAGGTCCACCGGCTGTGCGGTTTCGACAATCGAGCAAATCTTGCCTTGCGGCTTGATGAGCTCGGCCATGACAGAAAAATAGCCATCGGTATCGTTGCAGCAGAAAATATAATCTGGTTGGGGAATGCCGATTTCGCGCATTTGCGTCACCAGGTCATGCTTATGATTGATGACGTGTTGTGCGCCCAATTCCTGCACCCATTGCACGGTCTCAGGCCGCGATGCCGTAGCTACCACGGTCAATCCCGCCAGTTTGTTCGCGAGTTGGATTGCAATCGAACCCACGCCGCCTGCACCGCCTATGATGAGCAGGCTTTTATTGCGGTTCTGCGCTATATCAAGCGCAATGCTCAGCCGGTCGAATAGTGCCTCCCACGCAGTGATGGCGGTCAACGGGAGGGCTCCTGCCTGCTCATAACTCAAGCTCTGCGGCATGTGCCCCACAATGCGCTCATCCATGAGCTGATATTCGGCATTGCAGCCCGAGCGCGTGATGTCACCCGCATAAAACACTTTGTCACCAGGTTTAAACAGCGTGCAATTCGGCCCGGTTTCAACCACTTCGCCAGCGGCATCCCAGCCCAGCACCTTGGGCGTTGCTTCCACCTTGTCTTTAGGCTTGCGCACCTTAGTATCGACGGGGTTGACTGCAATGGCGTGGATCTTGACTAACAGATCGTGACCAGTAGCGACGGGGATGGGCAATTCGACATCCATCAGCGATTCAGGATCGCTGATAGGTAAATACTTGGTTAATGCAACGGCTTTCATGGTGGCTCCTATTTTTATAGCGCAGGCAACCCGCCTGCATTTTTTGATGGATGCAGGCGGGGGCGCCTGCGCTACAACTTCATATAAACTCCGATAAAACAAATTCAGCCAACTCCTGCAACACCTCACCGGCTGGACGTTTGCCGTATTTGACGTTGAAAATCAGGTGATCCACGCCGATACGCTGGCTGGCGCGCAGATGTACCAGCAGCGCATTTCTTCCCAGTCTATGCCCGAGATGAATCGGTGTAGGCGCTTCGTTGGGATTATCGGTAAGATCAATAAAATAAGACTGCGTGAATGGTTTGTACTGCCCTGGCAATTCGGCTTCTACCGTATCGCGCCAGCGCTGCACCACCTGCGCCTGTGCCTCAATGCTGCGCGGGTAGCTCATCCAGCCATCGGCATTACGCGCGATCCAGCCCAAATCCTGCTGGCTATGGCCGGTAACGAGCAAGGGCACATGCGAAGCTACCGGCTTGGGGATGACATCGGCATCTTGTAGATGGCCGAAGCTGTTGCTTAATTGCGGGAAGTACTCTGACCAATAAATTTTGAGCAACTCGACTTCTTCGCGAAACATGGCACCGCGCGACTCAAAATCCACATTGAAGGCCGGGAACTCCACCATCCTATCGCCCTTAGCAATACCCAGTAGCAAGCGTCCATTGGACAACTGATCTATGCTGGCGGCGGCCTTGGCGATATGAATCGGGTGACGCAACGGCAGGATGATGGATGCGGTTAGCAGTGCGATTTCTGTGGTCTGCGCGGCCATATAACCGAGATAAGCCCAGGGGTCGAATACCTGGCCGACATCGCCAAAATTCGGGTCGCGCAGCGGCACATCGCGAAAACCGAGGCTGGCAAAACCGGCTTTTTCGGCAAACTGCGCCAGCGCTACCTGGTTGTGCATGGTCGGCTGATCGCGCTCGAATGCCTCGATCGGGAACATGATACCGAGCGTGAGTTTGCCGCGCTGGAATACACGCTGCCAGCCGCGGTTGGCTGTAGGCGATTGATTTGGATTAGGGGTATACATTCTGCTCTATAAGAAAAAACACTGACACACCACAAAAGGGAGGAAAGCGATGTGCCAGTGTAGGCCCGAAATAGCCAGGGGAGGAGCTATCTACTTAGCCAAAAACTGATTTAAGCCTGGCCTTTGACTGCCAGTAAATCCACGGTTTCGATCACCGGCATCTCGGCCAGCAAGTCTGCGGCATTCGCCATCAGTGCCTCGGCAATCTTGCCCGTCAGGTGTTTTTGACGGCCATGCTCATCGCTAAAGGTATCGAAAATGCCAAAGGTGGCAGGGCCGAATTTGAGTGCGTACCAGGTAGCGGTTTCTGGCTCATTTTCCACCAGTGGCAGTGCGGATTTCAGAAATGCCTCCAGTGCTGCTTCCTTGCCTAGCTTGGCGTGCAGACGTACATACAGTGCTAACTTTTTGCTCATGATTGCTCCTAATAAAAAATAAGTACAAAGGTGGTGAATTCGCGATATCGCGCTTTATCCACCCTATTAAAAATTTAAATACTGGCTTCCAGCACTTCCCTGCACTTATCCAGCGTCACATCCTCATGCTCACCGAGTTTTACCATGCCATGACTTTCAAGCTGCGCCAGCAGGGCAGGAATGGCATCCGCGCTGATGTTGTAGGCGGATAAGCGCGTAGGCACGCTGAGACTCTCGAAAAAAGCGCGGGTATTCTGGATGGCCGCTTCGATGCGAGCATCTTCTGACCCTTCACTGATATGCCAGACGCGCTCGGCATATTGCAGCAGCTTGGCGCGCTTGGATTCGCGACGCACACTCAACATGGTCGGCAGAATAATTGCCAGCGTCTGTGCGTGATCCAACCCATGCAGCGCGGTGATTTCGTGGCCTATCATGTGCGTCGACCAGTCGCTGGGCACACCGGAGCCGATCAAGCCATTCAAGGCTAGGGTGGCGACCCACATGAAGTTGGCCTGAGTGTCGTAATCCTGCGGATTGGCCAGCACCTTGGGACCAACCTCGATAAGGGTCTGTAGCAAGCCTTCGGCAAAGCGATCCTGCACCCGCGCTTCCACCGGGTAGGTCAGGTATTGCTCCATGATGTGGGTGTAGGCATCCACCACGCCGTTAGCCAACTGGCGCGGCGGCAGGGTGTAGCTCTTGCTCGGGTCGAGCACGGAGAACTGTGGGAACACATGCTCACTGGTGAAATAGAGCTTGTCGTGTAAGCCGGATGCGGTTTCGGTGCGTGAAATCACCGAGCCGTCGTTCATCTCCGAGCCTGTCGCTGGCAAGGTCAGCACCGTGCCATAAGGCATGGCTTGTTTCACATTGGCACCGCGCTGGAGCAAAATCTCCCACGGGTCGCCCTCGGCATACACCGCCGCCGCGACAAACTTAGTGCCATCAATCACCGAGCCACCGCCGACTGCCAGTAGGTAATCCAGCTTGTTGGCCTTGATTTTAGAGACGGCTTTCATGAGCGTTTCATAAGTCGGATTAGGCTCGATGCCGCTGAATTCTTCGGCATAACGCCCGCCCAGTGCGGCTTTGACTTCATCCAGCGTGCCATTCTTCTTGGCGCTAGTGCCGCCGTAAACAATCAATACGCGAGCCTTAGCAGGGACCAACTTGTCGATTTCGGCGACCTTGCCCTTGCCGAAAGCGATGCGCGTCGGGTTGTAAAAATCAAAATTCAGCATCAAAACTCCTTAAAAATTACAGTTATTAGACCAGTCGGTTAGTGTTCGGCCAAATAAAAAAGATCGTACTCAATTAAGCCCCAATCTCTCTTTCGTGGCATTCATGGCGCATTCCAAGGCTGCATGCGTGCGGCCTACCTTGGTCAAAAGCGTTGCGCCTATCCACATATAGTATATTTCTTCCGTTACAGTTTTTGCATCGAGGTTGACCGGAAACTCGCCTTTGTGGACTCCTTCTTGCACGCAGTTGGTAAGGCACGCTATCACACGACCGGTACCATTTTTCAGTGTGAGTCGCATGGATTCGGAAAGATCCGTCACTTCCGCACTCAATTTAACGACCAGACATTTATCCGTTGTGGCATCACTAGACTGCGTATCCAGCCAGAACTGGAAAAATCCCAGCAGGCGGCTGGAATTAGTGCTGCCGTCATCTTTAAGCATGTGCTCTAACATCTGCAGGTAGTCGTCAAAGTAATCTTTGAGCAAGGCGTCGCCAAACTGCTCTTTAGATTTGAAATAGTGATAAAACGAGCCCTTGGCCACACCTGCGGTGGAAAGTATCTCGTTGAGGCCGGCCGCAGCAAAGCCCTTGCCGAGGATGATGCCCTTGGCTGTATCGAGGATTTGCTGACGCGTATCGCCAGACTTTGTGATTGGAAGTTCATTACCCATAAATGCATTATTGCATAGATTAGACCGGTCGTCTAGTTTAAATACAATAAAAAATCATTCAATTAACTATGCGAAGAATCTAAAAAAAATTTGCTTGGGAAGAGGATGAATGATAAATCTCTAGTACTTGAAAATTCACAATTCGCTATATTTTTTATTGGTATGGGATTCATTGGTTTTGTAAATCTTCATAGGTTATTATGAAGGTCAGCTTTGGGCCGATTGTTGACCTCTAAAAACCTAAACTAAATGGCAGCTTTGTCCCGCTAATATGCCAAAGTTATGTTAAGCCGCAAAGCGGACATTCACTTAATTAAAATATTGGCGATTTGCAATCTTAAGGTTGAATCCAACATTAGATTCGACAAAACAAGCATTCAAGATTACTGATTAATAGTGGTATCGGCATTGGGCAATTAATAGAGTGTCATCCTGAACCGAGTAAACTAACCGATGTTCTTCATCGATGCGTCTTGACCAAAATCCAGAAAGATTATGCTTGAGAGGTTCCGGCTTTCCTATGCCCTCAAACGGGGAACGTTGAATCTCTTTCAAAAGGGTGTTGATGCGTTTTATCGTGGCTCGATCATTAGCCTGCCAGTATAGGTAATCATCCCAAGCTTGGTCTGAGAACTTAATCGGCATCAATTAACTCTCTGGATTTACCTCCATTTGAAGCCAGCTGCTCAATTGACTCCATGAGTCGCTTTGCATTTTTGGGGCTGCGCATAAGGTATGCGGTTTCCTCAAGCGCATTGAAGTCTTGCAGAGACATCATGACAACTGGCTGCCCGGCTTGTCGAGTAATCAGCACTGGAGCACGATCGTCTGCAACCTTGTTCATGATTTCCGCCAAATGTTGACGAGTGTGGCTATACGTTATGGCTTCCATACTAAACTCCTTTATGTACAAATATTAGTACAATGAAGAAAAGAAATCAACAGAAAGCTGTTGGTTGATTCTAACCAGATTTTGCAGGTAGCGTTATCAGCTATACGCAGTACTTCCTCCATAAAAGTCGTTCATATTATTTATACATCACTAGATTGCTTGATGACCTACTGTTCATGATTTTACTGAGGGCTCAATCATGAGTACCAATAGTGCTGAATTATCAGGTGAGCGCATAATTAGCTCAATGGAACAGACATCTTGCCAGTTCAAAACATATAACACTTTGGAGAATATTATGTGGACAACACCAGCAGCGACTGAAATGCGTTTTGGCTTTGAAGTAACAATGTACGTAATGAACAAATAATCATTGTTCTAGGTACGACAAGACCCAGCTATGCTGGGTTTTTTATTATGTTAATGATAAATGTGAGATAGGTCTGGCTTGGCACGGTATAGCAAACGAGTCCCGCCTTTCGGTAAAAATTAGCTGTTTTTTTTCATTTATTGCTAGTTTGTTCCGAAAAGTCTCACCACAGCTCCGAAAAATATCACCCCTTTAATTAAATTTCTGTCTGGCAAATTTATTGTGTAGTTTAATAAAATCAATCTGATCTTCACTAAAGTTATTAGACTTCATGTTTAAACTAATTGATGGAGATTTATTTCTGGAATATTGGCTTATTGGGCAAAGAATTTGTTCATTTGAAACTCTGAAAATTTCTTTCTTCAAATCATCTGTTAACCATTTAGATTTAAGTAAATCAAAAAGCCTATCAAGAAAGAACTCTTTGATAGCGATTGCATAATTGTCAGCGCATGATAAATATGCCTCTCGATATAGCCCTCCAATTACAGCAAGAATATCAAAGGATGCATCGCCAAGAAGATAATATGGTATTGCGATCTTAATCTTTCTTTGTAATTTATTGCTATAAGTTTTCTGACTGTTAAATTCAAAATACCGTTCAGTCGTATTTTTTAAAGAATTAGCGTTATAGTTGTTTTGAGCGCGAACGATGCACTCAGATAAAAAGACCCTAAAGTTATTCTGAGAAAACAAGTTGTAATTACCATATAAAAGTAACCAAAATGGTGATTCAAAAATTAACTTTGTGCCTTTATATTTGGGGTGTGCATCAACAATACTAATCAAGTCAAAATTTCTTTTTGGATGTTGACCTCTGCTTGGCAACATGCCATTTTCAGCATTTTCAAACATCCTCTTTCTAAGTGTTCCATCAATATTCTTTTCATCTGAAAACAACAAGTCTAAACCATAAGATTTTTTCTTTTCGATGCTACTCACAGCAGCAAACCATACTTTAGCTTGAAGCGTTTTGCCATCAGATTTTCTATAGCTAAGTTTTTGAAATTCTTCAATAATCATCTGTTTTAGGTTGATGCTCTACATTATTAAGCAATGCTTAGAACTGTTAGTAATTTTGCTAATTAGATTTAATGACGGTCACGAAACGTTAAACATATTTTAAAGCAATTTATTTTATCCGCAGGATAGTAGATGGAACTTTTCTTTACAGACAGTGATTTTACTTTAAATAAAAAACCATATGCAGGCATACCTTTTGTTGTTGATATTGATATGAAATTGGTTGATGTATTGAACAGTTATTTGTTCTACATCGCAGTTACATATGGAAGAACTGAATCAAGAAAAACTTGGGAAACTTATGGTAGGAATTTATGCGATTACTTCAGTTGGTTGGAGGTTCAGGGCATCAAGTGGAATGAAGTAAAAGAACAGCATATTGGTGCATATAGACATGCAATGACAATAAAAAAGAGTCAGCTAACTGGGCGTATTAATTGCACAAACACAATTAATCAAAGATTAGGTCAAGTTGTAAGGTTTTATCAATACTTGCTGAAGAAAGGAAAAATTGACTCATTGCCATTCTCAATGGCCGAAGTCAGGTTAAGAAGAACAGGTGGACTTTTAGCTCATACAGGATTGGCTATTGTTAATACGGCAGATGTAATGCTGAAGCAACATGAGCAGTTGCCAAAATATCTTCCAATAGATGATGCAAAGCGATTTATTGGAGAGGGGCTATTAAATGAAAGAGCTAGCTTAATGGCAAGAGTGATTTTACAGACGGGGATGAGACGCGAGGAGGTGACTTTATTACCTATAGCTTCGGTTCAAAAGGCGGAAAAGGAGGCTAGCATTAATCAATCTGTACGTGTTGTTCCTATTGATTTACCTGCAAATATTTGCAAAGGAAATAAAAGGAGAACAGTTTATATTTCAAGGCAGCTATTAATTCAACTTCGTCACTATAGAGTTTTAGTAAGGCCACAACTTGAAAAACTGTTCATGAAAAAGAACAAGGCTATTGGTCTAAGAACTGAACGATTCTGGTTGTCTGAGTTTGGGGAGGAATTAAGTGTAACTTGCTTAAATCGGGATTTTAGCCAAGCACGTAATAGAACTGGAATAGTTTGTACTCCACACATGCTCAGACATACATTTGCAACATATTTTTATATCAAAACAAATGATTTGCGTGCTCTTCAGAAGCTACTTGGTCATTCTTCAATCACAACTACTCAGATATATGAGCATTCCACACCAGACCATAGGCTGGGATTCATGGATGATTTTCAAGCAGACATAGATAAATTATTTGCAGAGGTGAATTAATTTGGGCGATATAAGAAAAAAAAGTAAAACATATGAAATCCAAGAAATTAAGGAAATTGAAGATTTGCCGCCTGGTTGGGTTATTGAGATAAATGAAAAGTCATGGAATTTTGAAACTTTAGCAAATTGGGGTGATAGAAGTGAGTTGGCATATTGCTTTTCAGTTTTCTTTTGGAGAACTAGACATTTAATTACAAATGATACGAGGGATAAGTATTGGCATTCTTATAAAAAATTCTGGAGTTTCCTTGAAAGTAATCACATTGATATTAATTCAATTGACGACATAAGCCTAAATTTAATGTTGTCATTTAAGTCGTGGTTAAGTGTGCAAAATGTTTCACTTAAATATCGATATAAAGTTTCTGGTGTTGATAAATTATCACAAGGAACTAAGCGGCATATTTTTGGAGCCATTCGAAATACTTTTGAGCGTCTAATCGCGATGGGGTTAATAGGATCCGGTCTTAAATTACCTGAAAATGGTTACACAAAAATTGTTCTAAATACCAAGAAAACAGTTCCATATTCCCAACTCGAGCGAATGCGCATCGTAGAAGCATGTTCTGAAGAGTTTGAATTAATTGACATAAAGACGGTGCATAAACATAGGCAAATATACGTGCCTTTCATTCTGATTTTAGCAATGAGAACGGGAATTAATGTTCAACCTATACTGGATCTTACAATTAATAGTCTGCAAAAAAGCATACTAGATGGTCGGTATGAGTTAAATCTCAAAAAGAATAGAGGATATTCATCTCAAAAAATAACTTTAAACGAAGATGGAGATTTAGATAAAACAGCATACGTATCGAAGAAGATAGTGTCATTGATAGAGCGGTTAATAGAGATATCTGAGCCTTTGAGGCAAAAGGCTCCAGCTAAATATTCTGACAAGATATTTTTAGTCACTACGCAAGATGATGAAGTTAGAAGTTTAACTGACCACGAATTATGGGTAAATATTCAGAGATTTAGAGATAAGTATGAATTAAAAAATGACGATGGAAGCCCTTTAGAGCTTAATGTAAGAAGAATGCGGCCAACATTTGCACATTCCCTTTTGAAAATAAATGGAGGAGATATTAGGCATTTACAGAAAAGTTTAAACCATAAAAGTATCAATACAACCATGGGTTATCTTGATGCTAATCAGGAAGATTTTAAATCTTCGTTTAAATTTAACGGCATTATTATGCAGAATACTTTAGCTAAAAGTATTCCAGAAATTTTGTCCTCTGAAATTGATTGCTCAATAGACGAGGCAGAGAAGCTGATTGCGGGTCATAATCAGATGACTGTTTCAACATGTAAAAACCCCAATAATAGTCCCATTCTAAAAGGAGATTTAGAAACATCTTGTACCAAGTTTATGGCATGTTTTCGGTGCCAAAATCAGGTGATAACTAAAGAAGACTCTCATAAGGTGTTTTCATTTTATTGGTGGTTACTTGAAAAGAAAAACCACATGCCTAGCTCCGCTTGGGCAAAAGGTTATGAGTGGATTATTCGTACAATTGATAATGACATATACCCAAAACTTGGACTGTCCTCAGATGTAGAAAAGATAAAACAAGACGCGCGAATGAGTCCATACCCAGCTTGGAAGATTCTAGGAACAGGGAGCGCATAAATGGAAATAAATAATAATCTACCGTTAAGTATCTATGATCTGAACAAAATTAATCTCTTTGAAAAATCATTGATTATGGTTACATCTAGTGGATCAAGATACAAAGACGATGTGTGGAACTATCACAAAGAAATTGAACAGAGAAATCTTAAAGATTGTTCAAAGAGAATTAATTGGAAAATAGATCTGCTAAATGGGGAATATTTAACAGACGAGCCTTATGAAGTTTTGTTAATTACATTAAAGGATTTTATTTATAGCAATCAGATAGGTGAGAGCAAGCGTGGTGTAGCCCCTAAAGCTACAACAATAATTAAAACACATAGAAGTTTAATTCCACTCGTAAGATGGATGGTTTCGCAACATATACTTGATTTTAGACTCCTTGATGCCGAAAACGTTGAACGATACATAGCGTATCTAAGGGTTACAGATAGTCGATTTGGAAAACCAATAAGTGATGGCGAAATGTTTAAAAGGTTGGATGTCATCAACGAACTGTGGCTTTGTAGTGAACACATATCAAATGGATTGCTAACAAATCCATACCCACATAAAAATCCTTATGAGCTTTCTGGAATATCAAAAGAAAAACAAAAAGAAAATAGATTTGATTTTATTCCTGATCATATTGCCTTAGCGCTTGGAACGATAGCCGTTAACTATGTTGAGAATTTATCCAAAAATATCCTTGATGCATACGAAGCTACAAAGGTTGCTTTTGAAGAAACACTTCTACAAAATTCTGAAGCCGAAGCACACAGACGTTCGAGAAAAGCAGCAAATAAATACGGCTATAAATATGTTAAGGAAGTAAGCCGTGATTACGGAAATCTAAGGACTGCTTGTTATATTGTTGTAGCAATGTTTTCTGGTATCCGGGATTCAGAGGTTGCAAGTTTAGACGTAGGGTGCATACAAAAAGATGTTCTCGATGGCTATATTTGGATTCGTGGCCATCATTATAAAACTGTGGAAAAAAAAACAGAGGCACGCTGGATGGTTCCTCCGGTGGTTGCAAAAGCGGTAGATGTTGCTGAAAGACTAACTTTCAGATTAAGGTCTGAAGTCATCAATAAAATTGATGAATTGAATAAAGATTTAAATGCTCCTCTAACCTCAGGCAAAAAACTAGAGAAAATTGAAAGTGAGTTTTATAGCTTAGTTAATATTAAAGACTCATTGTGGCTAGTTAGGTCATCAAAGTTAGAGGGGAAAATATCTAGCAATAAAACAATTCATCAACAATTGCATGAATTTATTAAAACTCATGATGTGCCCACTTTTAATGATAAGCACTGGGCTTTGCATCCACATCAGTTTCGCAGAACATTCGTTCGATTTATGGTTAAAAACTCAATGAACTTAAAGTATCTCCAGGAACACTTCAAACACGTTAGTTTGGATATGACGGCTTGGTACGACATTGAGGACACAGCTTTAACCCAAGATATTATAAGTTACTACAACGAGTTAACAAAGGATGTACTTACCGATATTGTTGATAGTAAAAATATAGCTGGTAAGGGCGGAGCAATCATAGATCAATCGCGTGATGATTACTTTAAAGGCGTGGTTTTTAAAAATAGGGATAAGGTAATTAAGGCTATGGCTGATACTGTGACACTAAGATCTACAGGTGTCAGTTGGTGTTTAGGCGATATCGAAAATGGAGAGTGTAGCGGTGTTCATGGATGTATGATTGATCCGTCTAATGTAAATAAATGCTCTCAGGCCATAGTTACGCAAGAGCATTTACCTGCATGGGAGGACATAAGACTGCTTAATCAAGAGTTGCTTGAGATAGATGACTTAGGTATAGATCAGAAGAAATCAATAAGTAATTTCTTAAGTAATGTTGTAAATCCAGTTATTAAAAGTCTTACAAAGTGATAGGTCGGAGCATGAGAAATATCAATAAAGCATCAAAAAATGCATTGAGAGATTTTAAGATTTCACAAGAAGAGGCAAATCATAATGCGCTAGTTCAAGCATTTCACCAAATTATTAACGGTAACCCTAAGGTCGTAAAAAAGGGAACAAGACTAAGTGTTACATCTGTTGCTAAAGAAGCGAGTCTTTCTCGTGGAACTGTTTATCTCCACAAGGATATATTAGAAAAAATAAACAACTATAAAGATAATCCAAGGCTTTCTGATTACAAGAGAAAAAAAGCGTTAGAAGCTAAGGAGGCAGAGAAGGTTGAAAAATCTAAACTAATCCTTACTCAGTTAGAAGTTGACAAAAATAAGCTTGCGCAAGAAAACTATAGACTAACATTAGAGTTGAGTGGGGCACTTGATAAGATCTCCGCATTAAGTAAGGAGATTATTAACAAGAAAGTAGTTAATATTCGAGGTAATAACACAATATAATGTGTTCGATATTACTTGAAATTCAATATTATGTGTTTTATCATACTGCACATACTATTAATCGTAATGTACACAGTCATAGTAGTTTTAATGCCTGTTACAATTAAATACGTTATTAGACGGGTATTAGCAATCATAATGAACACTAAAGCGGTGATATAAACTACGGCAAGTTTTAAGCTGCTTTGTTTGTTAATACGGCGTTGTGTTTAAATTTTTAATCCTCATGTACTACTGTACATTCCGGTAAAAAATTTAAACACGCCTTGTCTTAACTGCACACGCAACGCTTAAAACAAGAGCGGATAAATGTGAGGGCAACCCTCAAAAGGAGAACAACATGGCAATTAAAATTGATAAAAAAATCGTTAGCTACAACCTAGTGTCAGAAGAAGACAAAGCGAAAGCTGCCGAAGCTAAAGTAGCAGAAGCCACGACTAACGTTGTGCAATTAGGTGAGCCACTTGGCCGCCCAGAGAAATTGGTGGGCAACACCTACAAAATTAAAACACCAGTCACCGAGCACGCGCTTTACATCACTATTAACGATATCGTGATGAACGAAGGCACGCCACAAGAGCACCGCCGCCCGTTTGAAGTGTTCATCAACTCCAAAAACATGGAGCACTTTCAATGGATCGTTGCGTTAACACGCGTCATGTCAGCCGTGTTCCGTAAAGGTGGCGATGTCACCTTCTTGGTAGAAGAGCTTAAAAGCGTGTTTGAACCAAGCGGCGGCTACTTTAAAAAAGGCGGTAAGTTTGTCCCTAGCCTAGTGGCAGAAATCGGCGAAGTGGTCGAGCAACACCTACAAGAAATCGGCATGCTTAAAAAACCAGGGTTAGATGAACACCAACAAAAACTGGTAGAAGAGAAAAAAGCAGAATACCTAGAAAAACACGCTAAATCAGGCGAAGAAGTGAACGAAGAGGGCTTCCCAAAAGGTGCGCAGCTTTGTAAGAAGTGTAATACCAAAGCTAGCATTATTATGGATGGTTGTTTGACTTGCTTGAATTGTGGTGAGAGTAAGTGCGGTTAAGATAATTTAATCGCTTACATAATATGATGTGGGTTACCCCAAAAGCTGCAACTTTTACTTCATAAGATGCAATTAGCAAACACCAAAAGCTGCAACTAAATAAGGCCCTTAAAGGGCTTTATTTTTTATAAAGTTTGACGGCCGAAAGTTATTTTCACTCTTGAAACCTATTATTAGAGTTCACTTTGCTAAAGTTGTAGAATTAAAAAAATATTAAAAAATGACGACCAACTATGCATCCCATTTTCCAGGTTACTGCTGAAGAGATTCAAGATTTAAGCGATACGCATGCCCGTGAATTAGTGTCTCGATTATGTCGTGCGGAGTTAAGATCTAAGGGATTGTCCGAGGCTTTTGTTACTTGGGGTGGGGACCAACGAGCTAAAGATGGCGGAGTTGATGTTAGAGTTAACATCACACCATCAGTAACAATAAATGGCTATATCCAAAAGAACTCTGTTGTATTTCAAGTCAAGGCTGAGACTTTTAACGCCGCCAAAATCTCTAAAGAAATGATGCCTAAAGGTGTACTTCGTACGTCAATACAAGAGCTGGCGTTAAAAGACGGTTCCTATGTGATTGTAAGTACGAAAGACAATACGTCCGATATATCACTAGAAGAAAGAAAAAAAGCGATGTCGGATTGCTTAGCAAGTAATGGACTTGCTGGGAAAGTACATTTTGATTTTTATGACAGTCGTAAGATTGCGGACTGGGTTGAGCAATATCCAGCAGTATTTTACTGGCTTAAACAGATTTTAAATAAACCTATTTTTGGTTGGCGCTCATACGCACCGTGGGCATATCGCGAAGATGATGTTTCGGCAGAATACCTGCTGGATGATAAAGTGAAAGTGTTTTTACCGGATGCAGAAGAAGGCATAGCGGTAACAACAGCAATTGAAAACCTGCGGGATAAACTGCGTAACAATGTATCTGTACGTATAGTTGGTTTGTCAGGAGTCGGGAAAACAAGACTTGTTCAAGCGTTATTTGACAATAGAATTGGTGATGAGAATACTGTATTGGATCCTGAAAATGTTCTTTACACGGATCTCTCTGATAATCCTACCCCACAACCGAATGCAATGGCGGAAGCTCTAATATCTGCTGATGCTGATTGTGTGCTAGTAGTTGATAATTGTGGTCCTGATGCTCATCAGAAGCTCACAGAAATTGTAATGAGATCAGGCAGTAAATTACGATTAGTGACAATCGAATATGATATTCGAGACGACTTGCCAGAAGATACAGTTTGTTATCGATTAGAAGGCTCATCCGAGAATGTAATTAAGCAATTGCTCAAGCGTAAATATCCCAAATTATCTGACCCAGATATCGATAAAATTACTGAGTTTTCTGATGGTAACGCTCGTGTGGCACTGGCGTTAGCTTCGTCTTCAGAAACGAAAGGCGAATTAGCAAGACTCGGGGACGCAGAGCTTTTTAAACGTCTTTTCTTTCAAAAAAATAGTGAGAATGATGATTTATTAAAAGTGGCAGAAGTAGCTAGCCTTCTTTATTCATTTGATTTTGAAGACACAGCTGACAACTCTGAATTGACGACTCTTGCTGGGCTAGCTGGCATATCAACAGCATTATTTTCTAGAAATATAGCTGAGCTAAAAAATCGCGGTCTTGTTCAAGAGCGTGGTCGTTGGAGAGCTGTATTGCCGCACGCAATATCAAATCGACTAGCTTTGCGAGCAATCGAAGCTTACCCAAAAGATTTGTTAACCAAAGCATTGGTTGATAATGCTTCAGAGAGAGTAGCTCGTTCTTTTTCTAGGCGACTTGGCTATTTGCATGAATCGAATGTAGCACGCGACATCATAGGCAAGTGGCTAAGCCCAAACGAACGTCTAGGTGACTTGACGAAGCTTAGTCAGATTGAGCGAGAAATATTTATTAATATTGCTCCGGTTAATCAACAGGCTACATTAGATGCATTACAACGGGCAGTTGAGACACCGGAGTTTGTATCAACTGTAAATCCTAACCGTCACTATTTTGCACGAGTTGCACGCTCTCTGGCTTATGAGTCGAATCACTTTGATCAAGCCGTATCCATCCTAGTGCAACTCGCACTGGCGGAGCCAGAAGACTATAATGATAACTCTGTGAAGGAAATGCTGAAGTCGTTGTTTTTTTGCCATCTCTCTGGCACTGAGGCTCATGCGGAGCAGCGGGCAAAAATTGTTGAGTCATTAACTACTTCAGCAAATATCGATCAACAAAAATTGGGGCTTAATTTACTACATGCTGCTTTAGAAGCCACTCATTTTTCTTCACACTATGAATTTGATTTCGGAGCTAGAAAACGTAGCTATGGATGGGTACCCAGAACTCAGAGCGATGTGTTAGATTGGTTCCGACCATTCATTGTTATCGCAACAGATTGTGGAGTGAATAACTCCGAAACAGGACAAGATGCACGAACTTTGCTTGGGCATTCATTCAGAGGATTATGGCTATCTGGGTTAGTCGATGAACTTACAATCGCAGCTAAAAAACTGGCTACTGTTGATGGATTTCCAGAAGGATGGCATGGTGTTCGTCGTACTTTACATTATGACAAAGCTAGCTTGTCAGAAGCATCTGTATCTGCTCTTAAGGCACTTGAGCAAGAGTTGGCTCCTGCAAATCTAAAGAAAACTATTCAAGCCAAAATCATTGCAAGAGGATCTTACCTTCATGAACTAGATGATGATGCACCTGTATCAGTTTTAATGGAGCGTGCACGCGTTGAGGCTCAGGATTTAGGAAAAGCTTTGTCCGCTGACCTACCCCTTTTGTTAAGTATGATCCCAGAGTTTTTACAAAATAATCTTAATGGAAATGTATTTGATTTCGGCGTTGGTGTTGGTTCAAACTCTGAAAATATTTGGGATGCTTTAAACCTGGCGAGAGAGCACATTCAGCACGTTGGGAAGGGTCACTTCAATCTGATATTTATTCGTGGATTAATCACTGGGTGGAACTCCGTTAATGCTAAAGACGTTTCCGACTTTTTAGACAAAGCATTACAGGATGATGTGTGGGTGGAGTGGTTTCCTGAATTGCAGTTAGTAACTGAATTAGACGATATAGCTCATTCTCGATTAATGAAATCTCTAGATATTGGGAAGGCTCCAAGTTGGCAATTTAAATATCTTATGTATGGTCGCGCGTCTGATCCGCTTTCTGTTGAGCAAGTAGGTAAGCTTATAGATGCCATCGCAATAAAACCTGATAGCGGGCTATCGATATCAGTTGATATATTGCAGATGATTATCTTTTGTTCTAAAGAAAAAAATGAAGAGTACAAAATTGAATTAGCGAACTATTCTGCTGATTATTTGCAGCAGTTTGATTGGTCAAAATTTGATTATGAGAATGACAATCTTACGCATGATTTAGCCGAAATTATTGACTTTGTGCTGCAGTCGGAAATTGATGAGGCGAAGGTAGTATCAATATTATCCAATTTTATAAATTCTGAACGTTCGGAAGATCGATCATATGGGTATCGACGTCAAGGTAAATTGTTAAAACCTTTTTTTGAGCATTTCCCAATAATCACTCTAAATGCTGTGTTTGTTGTCGATCAAGACCTTAAATTTAATAATGCTTTACGTATGGTGTCTGAGTGGTCTAGTGACCGACAAGAAACAGCTATTAGCAAAATTGATGCAGATACATTGATTGAGTGGTGCACTATCTCACCAAGTGACAGATATTTATTTGCCGCGCATACATGTAAAATTTTTGATAAGGTCACTAGGGATGCCAAGGATTATTTAACTTTGTCTGATATAGCAAAACGTATATTTACCAATGCTAGTGATAAGAAAGCTGTAGTAGAGATATTTATATCTCGATTTATGCCCAATGGATGGTCAGGATCTTTGGCTACTATTTTACGAGATAGGCTTCCGTTGTTAGATGAATTGAGTTCCACAGATAATCAAGAAGTTAAGGATTTGGTTAAAGCTGCTAAAAGCAACTTTATTAAGAGAATAGAGCTTGAAGAAAAGCGAGAAGACAATGAGGAAAGGAACCGAACCGGTAGCTTTGAATGATGGTATTTTTAAATCTTAAATAATGTCTATGGTTTACTATCTCGCATACGGCTCTAACCTGCACCCTTTGCGACTTGCTGCGCGTGTGCCTTCGGCGCGTGTCATTGGTGTTATTAAGATGCCCGGTTACTTACTAGCTTTTCACAAGCGCAGCATAGATGGTTCAGGAAAATGTCTGGTCTATCAAGAGCAAGGTGCTCATAATATAATGTACGGCGTCCTATATGAGTTTGATTCTGCGGATAAGGCAAACCTTGATAGGTTAGAGGGTGTTGGCAATGGGTACATTGAGAAGCTAGTTCAATTTACTTTAGACGGAGTGGTTTATTCGCCATATATATACGTTGCGCAATCCACTCATATTGATAGAGCTCTTTTCCCATATCATTGGTATAAGAACCTTGTTCTAGCTGGCGCTCGATATCACAAATTTCCGTCCGAATACATCGCTTCTATTGAAGCAATACCATCGATATCAGATCCTGATATCAGACGAACGCAAGAGAATGAAAATCTTCTTAAACAACTCCAATATTCAAATTAACCACTCATATAAGCACACTTGATTTAGCAATCGGAAACTCGCTTTGCTCAAACAGCCGCTTGCCGAAAGCTCCCATAAAGCTTGCGCTGCTCGGCGCGGTAGCAGTGGGTTGAAAGTCAAAAGCATGATGTTTTGGAGCCAAGTCAAGTAGGATGGGCATCATATGCCCACGCGTAATTCATTAATCTCTTCAGTTAACTAATCCCAATATAAGACATTGAAAATAAGCAGTAAGCCATTACAATCTATCTACAACTATTTTTAAGAAAATCTAAACAGTGATAGACGGCCTAGTACAAATCTTAATCTGGCAAGGGATGGGCGAATTAATCTCCAAATTCTTTATTCCTGATATTCCTGGCCCTGTGATTGGCTTGCTGTTATTACTCAGCTTTTTGGTCATTAAAGGCGAGGTTAACCAGCCGTTGGGGATGGTGGCTGATACTTTCCGTCAGCACTTGGGTTTACTTTTTGTCCCTGCATCTGTGGGTGTTGTGTTGTTTTTACCTGACCTTAAAACGCATGGTTTAGCGGTCACTTTGGCGTTGTTAGTGAGCGTTGTGCTAACCATTGCCGTCACCGCATTGGTGCTTAAGGTTTTCTGGAAAGCGACCCATGACGAATGACCGCTTACCGATCTCTGAAATTTGGGTGTATCTTTCGGGTGACCCATTATTTGCGCTGGTGCTCACCTTAGCGACTTACCAACTAGGTTACATGATTTACGTTAAAGTGAATCGTCACCCTGTATTTAGCCCTGTCGCTATTTCGGTGTTATTGGTCACTTGCATTATTTCATTCATGGATATGCCTTACCAAAAATACTTTGAAGGCGCGCAGTTTGTACATTTTTTATTGGGGACAGCAACGGTGGCGTTAGCCGTGCCCATTTATCGTGGCTTTAATGATTTAAAAGGTAAACTATTCCCCATTACGCTCGCATTAACCATTGGCAGTGCAGTGTCGATTTTTGTAGGGGTAATGATCGCGAAAAGCATGGGGGCTGGTAGTACGATTGTCGGCAGCATGTATGCAAAATCTGTCACCGCGCCCATTGCCATGGGCATTGCCGAGCGCATTCATGTATCACCCACCCTCACCGCGGTGTTTACGGTGATTACGGGCATGTTGGGTTCTATATTAGCGCCGTATATTTTCAATGCGCTCAATATCAAACATTGGTGGATGCGCGGCACTGCCATTGGTGTGGGTGCACATGGTTTAGGCATCACCCGTGCGTTTAGCATTAATGATGAAGCTGGCACATATGCGAGTATGGCAATGGGCTTAAATGGCGTATTGAGTGCCGTGTTATTACCATTTATTATTGGGTATATTCGTACCTAGATTTCTAGGATTACGCTCACGCCAACCTCGTCATTCCCACGTATTTCTTGTAGGGTGGGCAGTTCTGCCCACGCGTTAACTATGTCGGTCATTACAGCAACTCTTCCACATGCTTTTTAATGTTCTCAGCTATTTTCTTGGTGGGTAAGTCGTTATCATCGTTGCCAAATGGGTCTTCAATCTCTTCGGCAATCAGTTCTAAGCTGGCTAGCACATAGAAGATAAACACTACTACTGGGATCACGTAATAACCCAAGCTGAAGACATAGCCAAACGGCAGTGTCATGACATAAAAGAAGATAAATTTCTTAATAAATGCACTGTAAGAGTAGGGGATTGGGGTGTTTTTAATCCGTTCGCAAATGCCGCAAATACCAGTAAATGATTGTAGTTCGTCGTTGATGATATAGAACTGGTCGCCTGTGATTTTGCCTGATGTGTATAGCTCATTGGCTTTTTGAAACAGAATTTTAGCCACTTGGTTGGGGGCGTGATTGTGCTGGTTGATTTTTAAATCTAGGCCTTCAAACAACATTTGGCTGACTTCTTCATTTGATAAGTGTTTAGACAGCACCGATGCATAGGTCGGGATGGCTTTTTTAAAGAAGTTGCGGTCACTTTCTTCAGATAAATAAGCGGAAAGTTTAAGCGCCAGGTTGCGGCTGTTGTTGACCAAAGCGCCCCATGTTTTTCTGCCTTCCCACCAGCGCTCGTAGGCGGTGTTGGTTCTGTAAGCGAGTAATAATGACAGTACAAAGCCGACTGTAGTGTGCATTAACGGAATATTTTTTACATGACTTTTATCGGAAAGTTGCCAAAACTCTAACTCCAAGTAGGCAATGCCACCGGCGTACAGCCCAATGAATATCATCATGGGGATGAGTCGTCGAAAGGTATCCGATTCGTGAAAACGGAAGATAAAGATAATCCAGTCTTTTGGGTTGTATTGAATCATTGTTTGATATTTGATCTTAGTTGATAGACTGGAGCCAGTTTATCATGACGAAGCTAAGTCGCGTGGCGATGGGTTCCACTGATCGTAGACGTATTCAAATAATTTTAACCACGACTTTCCCCTTGGCTCGACCTGCTTCAAGGTAGGCAAGTGCTTCCTTTGCTTGATTAAACGGAAATATTTTGTCGATGACTGGTCGTATGACACCGGCCTCTAGAAGCTTGCCTATCTCTCCCAGTTGCTGACCATCAGGATGTGCAAACAAGAATGAATACTCGATATTCCGCTTCTTGGCTTGGCGAATTATCTTGCAGCTAATCAACCAGAATATAAACTTCATGAGGAAGTTCATGCCTCGGGCATGAGCGAACGCAGCGTCTGGTGGGCCGATGAGCGACACGACCTTACTCTCTGGTTTTAATATACGAAGTGATTTCTCGATTCCATCACCTCTCACAGTGCCTAGCACTGCGTCGTAACCCTGTAGTACATCTTCAAATGCTTGCTTCTTGTAATCGATTACTTCATCGGCGCCGAGGCGTTTTACTAGATCAACGTTACCCGTGCTGGTTGTTGTTACCACCTTTGCGCCTAGATGTTTTGCGAGCTGAATCGCGAACGTGCCAATCCCTCCAGAACCCGCAGGTATGAACACTTTCTGACCAGGCTTGAGATTTGCACGTTCTTTGAGTGCTTGCCAAGACGTGAGCCCTACCATTGGGATAGATGCTGCTTGCACGAAATCTAGGTTGGTTGGTTTGATAGAGGCGGCGCTCTCGGGCACAACAGCAAATTCAGCAAGTGCGCCCGTACCTAAATCGAAAGTACTGGCGAATACAGCATCTCCCGGTTTAAAGCGTGTCACGCGACTTCCCGTTTTTACCACAACACCTGCTACATCGCTGCCCATGGTAGCGGGTAGTGTTAACTTGAGAATCGCCTTGAATGTACCTTTAGGAATCATATTGTCGATCGGATTCAGTCCCGCGGCATGTACTTGGACGAGCATTTCATCCGGCTTGATTACAGGCGGGGAAATGTCTGCAAACGCGAGCTGATCAGACTTGCCATAACGCTTTAAGATAAGTGCTTTCATCATTTTTCCCTCTGGTTTTTATTGAGGCTATTTATATTGTTGCACGCCCCCCCTACATACGTAAACGCCAGCGCAAGACCGATTTCAACAAAGACGGCAGGCAATATGCCGCTAGATGCATGCCCTACAGAAAGCTCGTAAGCGCCAAGCGCCGCCAATATCAAGCAAGAGATGATGGTTCCGTAAATAAGTGCTGTACGGGTTGCCGAATGTTCTGCATTTCTTGCGAAGAAAAACATCGCGGCGATACCTATATAGAGTGCTGATATTCGTCTTGCCATCAACCCTACTGAGGTTGTTAATTCCACACCCCAACTGGCTAACATCTGGGTTGGTGCAAACATTAAGATGATGGCCAGCAATATAAACAAGATTGAACTGAACACTGAAAGGCGATAGAAAGTGAATAAATTCATGATGGTCGCCTAGGGTTGGCTCGCTACTTTTTCAAGTGAATCAAGTTTCAGCTCTTGACGAATGCCGATATCAACTAAGGCAGCAGGCGCAAATCTTCTCAGTAAACTCAGGCGGCATGCTAATTTGCCAGCAGCGTAACGTAGCTTAGGATGTTTAGCGTTGGCAGCTTTTAATACAACGTTGGCAACCACTTTGGGATCGTCGCCTGCCGCAATAGCCAGTTTCATCAATTTTGCGAGCGCTTTCCGCGCAATATTGTATTCATCTATTTTGGCGTCTACTTCTAAGGTGTTGGCTTCAAAATGCGTATTGGTATAGCCTGGCTCAACCACAGAAACACGGATGCCTCTTGTTCGCAACTCATGGTCTAAAGATTCTGAGTAACCTTCTACTGCATGCTTAGTGGCGGCATAGGTGGCCATGTAAGGTGCTGGTATCAACCCAAGGATGGAGCCGATGTTGATGATTCGCCCTTTACCCTGTTTTCTCATATAGGGTACTACGGCACGCGTCATGCGGACAATCCCAAAAAAATTGGTATCAAAAATCATCTTGGTTTGTTCCATTGAGCTCTCTTCGGCACCACCAGGCGCCACGCCAAATCCTGCGTTGTTTACAACTAGATCAATCCGACCTTCAATGTTGACTACTTCTTTGATGGCAGCTTCAATCGATGCTTCACTGTTCACATCTAGCGCAATCATCTTGTATGAACGTTGTGTGGCTTGCGCCACCTTACGGCTCGTTCCATACACCTTATAACCAGAATTGGCGAGTAACTCTGCTGTAGCTTGACCAATACCTGAAGACGCACCTGTCACAATGGCAACGCCTAATTCTTTATTGCTCATATCAATCTCCTTAGGATGGATTATCTAGCTTGATAGTGATACTATCGAACTGAAAGTAACTGTCGCTATCAATTTGATAGTATGTTACTACTGATTGAATACTATGTCACTATCAAAATGATATGAACTCGAAAATTAATGCTAAAAATTCTTGCCCAATCGCTAGGAGCCTCGATTTTCTTGGTGATGCGTGGAGCATATTAATACTTAGAGATGCACATTCTGGCCTCACTCGCTTTGAGCAGTTTCGTAAAAATCTCAGTATTGCACCGACAATACTCACTAAACGTTTGGCGACGCTCACCGAGGAAGGTATCCTTGAAAAAAGGGTCTATTCAGAACACCCGCCGCGTGATGAATATGTGCTGACAACAGCAGGCAGAGACTTCCTCCCCGTACTTTTTATGATAGGGGACTGGGGGCGGAAATACCGTGGCGATGGTAAATTAGTGCGCTTCCTCGATGCAGAAGCAGGGACAGAGATTAAACCTGTTCTGCTAGATGAAGTGACAGGGGCAAAAATTGGGTCTCGTCCGATACAGATAGTGCAACCAGACGAGGAGCTGTAGCCAAGATATCGTCTTTGTCGCCAAGCGATACTCACACAACATCCATTTGATGAGGCATCACATTAGGCTGGCTAAAGGTGCAAAGCTAGTAATGACTAATCAAGCCCAATCATTTGGGTAAACCTGTATGACGGATGATCGTTAAACTTGTTAGCGTTGCAGTGAAAATAAGTGCGATTCAATAAAAAAAGGAGCCAAAGCTCCTTTTTGATGGTTTGTCTAATGTCTTGTGGATTGAAAACCCAATAACCGCTATCTGCTTAAAGCCAGCGTGCCCATAAGCGTGCAGCTCTTTCTTTAATGCGCGTGCTGATTGAGCGCTTTCTCCATGTTTCCAGCGTGATTTCTTTTGAAGATTGCAGGTCTTTTTCAAACAACACCTGCATTTGTGTGCCGAAGCTTTGGCCCAGTATGACGGCGTTAATTTCCTGATTGTGGACGAAACTACGCCAATCTAGATTAGTTGAGCCTACCGTTGACCATACACCATCGATTAGCGCGGTTTTTGCGTGTAATAGCGCGTCTTGTCGTTCATATATTTTGACTTTTGCACTCAGTAGTTCGTCATAGTAAGAACGTGAGGCATAAAATACCAACGCTGAATCTGTTTTTGCAGGTAATAGTAGTCTTACATCTGCACCACGTTCAACAGCATCTTTCAAGGATGCTAGCAGTTGCGGATCAGGCACAAAGTAAGCGTTAGTCAAAAAGACCTGAGTTTCTGCGCTGTTGATGGCAGATAGCAGGGTGGAATAAATCTGACTATAGGGTTCATCGGGAGAGCTTCCGATAGCTCGTACCACCTCGTTACCTTGACTGACTGTTTCAGGGAAATACTTTTTAACGGTTAGTGGCTCGCCTTTTTGCTGATTCCATGTGGCGATAAACAGTTTCTGGAATTCGCTCACCACTGGGCCTGACATGCGTAAGTGAGTGTCACGCCACGGCACTTTTCCTTCGCCTGATTTGGATTTTCTGAATGAGCCACTGCCGCGCGAACCACTGGAATAAACGCTGCTAATATTGATACCACCCACAAACGCGGTTTCACCATCTACGATTAGTAATTTACGGTGATCGCGCAGACTGACTTCCCAACTTTTGCGCGAATTAAGCGGGTTGATCGGATTAAACTCCAGCACGTTGCCACCGCTTTCTATCAACTGAACAAAAAACTCTTTGGGTGTATTCATGGAGCCTACACTGTCGTAAATCAGATTGACTTGAACGCCATTCCGTTGCTTGCTGACTAATATGTCAATAAAGTGTTGCCCGATTTCATCATTTTCAATAATAAAAGTTTCCATATTGATATGATCTTTTGCCGATTCAATCGCTGCAAACATGGCGTTATAGGTGCTTGGGCCATCCACCAGTAGCTGTACCTGATTACCAACGACTAATGGGCTGCCGACAATCTCAGCTTCTAAGGCTAAGTGTTTATCAAATATATTGGTGTCTGCACCATTCTTTTCTAGTTTGGCGAGAATTTGTTTGGTCTGCTTAGGGGAGAGTGGGCCGTGTGCGCCGTCCAGTTGCACCGCTTTGGCAGGATGCATTGCCATATCGGGCACCATGGTGGGGATTGCACTGCAGCCGCCTAGCAATGTAATGCTAAACATTGCTAGTAGTTGCTGAAACTTGAAATACCAAACTTTTTGTAACAACATCGGTATCTCCAGCAAGCTGTACTTTGATAATACGAAGAAAAATAACAGTGTAGAGTTAAGGGGGAAAGCTACTGCCATTAATTTTCAGCATTGTAGAATCACAATGGAGATATACACATGATTGAATATACACATATTCACACAAAAGATATTAATTATTTATCTTTATATGTGGTTTACCGAACTGAGGTAACTTGATTATCTGAAGGTGGCGTGGCTAAACGATTGAAGACACAGCTGTTGCTAGCAAGAGATGAGTGTGGCGTTTAAGCTAGCGGCAATTAAGAGTAGCCAAGTTTAGCCATTCAGAAATCGCGCCTAATTCATTAGGCTTAATGATTAGCACTTCATCACTGGCTGCATTATTGACCACAATACCGCTTGCGCATCGCTTCATTGGTAATGTCTGGCGCAATATTGCCCCACTCGCCAGGGTTGCTGTTCTTAAGTACAGGCTCGCCGCGACCCAAATTTTGGTTGTAATGCGTGTAAGCCAAGGTTCTGATCATTTTGGTTTTACAATTGACTTCAAGCAGAGATTTCACTGATAGAGAAGACATGTTGTTGATTGCTTGAGGTTTTGCGTAGTCTTTTATTTGCCACACTCTGATCACATGGTCTTTGTTACGAGCCGTCACTTGTTCAAAATACGTCTTAACATTACCATCAATGCTTGATCCACCAAATTCAGTCCATCCAGCCACTACGTTAAAGCTGATCAACGTCAGGCTTAGTGTGATGAAAAATTGCTTCATTTTATACTCCAATGGTTATGCTTGAATGAGTCATGATGCTTTAGGGTTAAGTGAGCTTGTAAGCGTTAGAGTGCGTACATTTTACGATCAAGCTCTGCAATATCATGCATAAGTTTTGTTTTTTCATCGTCACTTAAATGGCTGCCGTTATTTAAGCGTTGTTGTAGTTGGTGGCGTACTGCGGATAGCATTTTTGAATGAACACCGCTATCTCCAGCCTCCACTTTAGGTGCTCTCATTTTTGCAAGCGCGGCGCTAAGTGCTTCGTACTCTTGATCTGTCAGGCCTGTGATGCTTTTTAGGCCGTCTGTTAGTTGTTCTGTATTTGTCATGGTGATATTGAGTTGGTTAAGCAAGTTGAATGTGACGGAATCTTACCACAGGCAGCTTTTCACAGAATGATGGATGTTAATCTAGCGTTGATGCTACAAGTTAAACGATCGCATATTGATTAACCATCTTGAAAGCCAATTAAATGGCACCAAATTAAATTGGTAATATTCCATTAAAAAGCAGATGATGATAATTATCAGGGTTTATTTAAGATTTTTTAATCAAGGAGAATGACATGTCTGCACATACCTATAAACTGATTGAACTTGTTGGTAGCTCTACAGTTGGCTCAGATGACGCTATTCGTAACGCAATTGCCAAAGCAGCGTTAACTGTTAAACATATGGATTGGTTTGAAGTTGTGGAAACTAGAGGCCATATTGTGAATGGTCAGATTGCGCATTATCAAGTAACTATTAAGGTTGGTTTTAGAATAGAAGATTAAATAACAATGATTCATGGCTCCAGCTCATTACAAATTCCAGCTTTATCTGATCATGATACGCAAGTATGGATAGATTCATTATCGAAGCATTTATCTCCTAGTGAGGTTGAGTTAGTTCGCCAAGCTTGTGAGCTAGCGACTTTGGCCTATGCATCACATACTGAATTAACAGGCGTGCCCTTGTTGCAACATGCAACAGGCACAGCCGCCATACTGATTAGTTTAAATATGGATGCGGAGACCATTATCGCGACCATTTTGTATGCGGCACCTGCGCATATCGACAATTGGCAAGAAACCTTAAAAGCAAGGTTTGGTAGCAATATCGTCAGTTTGGTGGAAGGTATTTTGCGCATAGAGCAAGTGCAGGAGTTCAGTGAGTTTGAAGATCTGCAAGCGCAGGATAAAGAAAATGGCGACTACAGCAAGCAGATTGAAAGCTTACGCAAGATGCTGTTGGCAATGGTGCAAGATATTCGCGTGGTGTTGATTAAGCTAGCCGAACGCACGCAAACGCTTCGCTACTTGGCGGGTGCTAGTGAAACACAACAAAAGCAGATTGCACGGGGTATCCAAGGTGTTTTTTCCCCACTGGCAAATCGTTTAGGGGTATGGCAGCTTAAGTGGGAGATGGAAGACCTGTCACTGCGTTATTTAGAGCCGCAACTCTACAAAGAAGTAGCCAAGCTACTGGATTCACGTCGTGTTGACCGTGAACAATATATTAAGCACGTTGAGGATACGCTTAAGCAAAAATTAGCGCAGGCTGGTATCAAAGCTGAAGTGTCAGGTCGCCCCAAACATATCTATAGCATTATCAACAAAATGCGGCGCAAAAATCTTGATTTTGAGCAGTTGTTCGATGTGCGGGCTGTGCGTATTTTGGTGGATGATGTGAAAGACTGCTACACCGCACTCAGTTTGGTGCAAACGCTATGGCAGGCTATTCCAGGTGAGTTTGATGATTACATTGCACGCCCCAAAAGCAATAATTATCGCTCGCTACATACTGCAGTCAATGGGCCAGAAGGCTTGGCGTTAGAGGTGCAGATTCGCACCTTTGAAATGCATGAATATTCTGAGCTTGGTGTCGCTGCCCATTGGCGCTACAAAGAAGGTGGCAAGTCTGACATCGTACTCGATGAAAAAATCGCTTGGTTACGCCAAATATTGGCATGGAAAGAGGCGCCCAAAGACAGTGGTGACATACTTGAGCAGTTTAAGACTGAATTGTTTCAGGACAATGTGTATGTATTTACCCCACAAGGGCGAGTGGTTGATTTGCCTAAAGACGCGACGCCTATTGATTTTGCCTATGCCTTACATACAGATTTAGGGCATCGCACGCGCGGGGCTAAAGTGGATGGTCATATCGTACCGCTTAATTACAAACTACAGAATGCGGAGCGGGTAGAAATTCTGACCACTAAGCATGGTGCGCCTAGCCGCGATTGGTTAAGCCCGACACTTGGCTACTTAAAGAGTGCAAGTGGACGAGCGAAAGTAAGGCACTGGTTTAAACATCAGCACGCAGAAGAAAATATCACGCACGGACGTGCAAGGCTAGATAAGGAAATTCATCGTGCGGGTGCAGGTTCGTTGAACCAGGAAAAAATCGCCCAAAAGCTACATTTTAATAAACTTGAAGATTGTTTAAATGCGATTGGTCGAGGAGATGTAAGCGAATATCAAATGGCCACGGCTATTCAAGAGTTGTTGCACCCAAATGCTGAGAAGGTCAGTCATGTAGCGGTAAAAAGAATACCCACAAATTTAAGCACAACAGAAGTGACGATAGAGGGTATCGGTAACTTACAGACCAATATGGCTAAATGCTGCAAGCCAGTTTTTCCAGATGCCATCGTCGGTTATGTGACATGTGATCGGGGTGTGACTATTCATCGTCAGGCTTGTACTTTTATTCGGCGCTTAGGAGATGAGCGTCAAGATCGCTTATTGAATGCACAGTGGCGAGCTGACAAGAGCTAACGGCCGGCTTAATCACTGCCAATACAAGCTTGGGCACTTGTTAGTGTAAAACAATACAATTAAATCAGGTGGTAGTAGTTAACTAAGCGTTAATAGTTGACGGGTATGCTGGTTAGCAGTATAGTGCCGGCCTTCGGCGTGTAGCGTAGCCTGGTAGCGCGCCTGCTTTGGGAGCAGGATGTCGGGAGTTCGAATCTCTCCACGCCGACCAATTTAATTGGTTTCAATGATTGGCCCACAAACCAATCTCATCTTTACTGCTAGTTCTAGCTAGCGTTTTGTTTAAGTTTGCAGGTGCTACTTCACATTGCCTTGTATACCCTTAGCTAAAAATAATCACCCTATATTTTCGTATCAGCCTATGATGAAACCATTGGTGAGGATACCAGTCCAATTCACCATATGAATCAAACATATCTGAGTGATTTTTAAGCACGTAGTGTTTAATGATTGATTAATCAGTTTGATGTTGAAAACTTTAGGAGAAACATCATGGCAAAAGGGCAGTTACATAAAAACAAAGAGACGAAAAAGCCTAAACAGGACAAAAAAGTAGTTGTTGTGTCGGGCTCTACTCTCATTCCTAGTAAACCTGCACCAAAGAAATAAGCATCTCGCTAGCTTCTAATAAAGCAGACTTGTTATTCAGTCTGAGTGCTAAAGTTTAGGTGTTTTAGTTCTTAAGGAGCTCAGGCTCCTTTTTTGTTTTTGTCGGGTTATTGATTGATTGAGCAATTAAGCGCTTATCGCTGCTAACTTACATTCTAGTGAGTAGATGGAACTGTTTGAAACAAGCCTGATGATAAACAAAAGTTTTTATTCTCATATGATTGATATTGTTAACTAATTACTTTTTAACCTTAATAAGTTATGGCACTATTCGCTTATGAAATCTCCATCAATTCCGCCAGTATTCGCTAATTCAGAAGATGTAAAAGCTAGCGTTACCGACAATCTTATTTTGCCTGAAGAATTATCAAAACTTTCTAAAGCCTCTGATCAGATCGCTGACTCAATGTTATCAAGTTCAGTGATTCAAACTGTACTCGATTATTTACCTTCGATGGTAGGGTATTGGGACAAAGACTTGAAGAATCGCTTTGTGAATAAAGCTTATGAACTATGGTTTGGTGTAGATATTAGTCAGATTGTTGGTAAATATATTTGGGAGCTCCTGGGTGAAGATCTATATCGCTTAAATCTGCCCTATATAGAAGGTGCCTTAAGGGGCGAGTTTCAGGAGTTTGAGCGGATTATCCCTAATGCAGATAGTAGCCGCTCGCGTCACTCCTTAGCGCATTACATTCCAGATATTAGAGATGGCGAGGTGCATGGATTCTTTGTTCTAGTGACTGATATCAGCGCCATTAAAGAGGCAGAAGCCGTGCTGAGGCAAAGTGAAGAGCGCTTTCGTTCCGTGGTGCAAGATCAAACGGAAGTCATTTCGAGATTGCGTGCTGATGGGACCTATATTTTTGTGAATGATGTTTATTGTCGGTTCTTTGGTAAAACCGAAGAGGAGATGATTGGCTCTACATGGACACCCGTTGTTTACCCTGAAGATGTGCAGCGTGTGATGGATGAATTATCCACGATGTCTCAGGCTAACCCTGTGGTGATGATTGAAAATAGAGTGTTGTCTGCAAGTGGTCAGGTTCACTGGATGCAGTTTAGTAACCGAGGGATTTTTGACGAGCATGGACAGTTGACAGAAATTCAATCGGTGGGCCGTGATATTAGTGACCGCAAACGGGCAGAAGAGGAAATTCAGAATCTAGTTTATAAAGATGCGTTAACTGGTTTATTTAATAGAAGACACTTACTGGACAGGCTGCACATAGCTTTGGCAGCCTCTGCGCGTAGTATGCAATATGGGGCTTTGTTGTTTCTTGATTTAGATAAGTTTAAAGTCATTAACGATACGCAAGGCCATAGTGATGGTGATTTGTTGCTGATTGAGGTGGCAAAAAGAATCAACGCCTGTGTGCGGGAGGTGGACACCGTTGCCCGTCAGGGTGGTGATGAGTTTGTTGTACTGGTAGAAAGATTAGGTGCAAATTTAGAAGACGCTTCCCGTATGGCGGCAAAAATTGCTGAAAACATACGTGCAGCACTTGCCGAGCCTTATCAAATCAACCAATTGAATATACATAGCTCATCAAGCATTGGAGTGTCGGTTTTTTGCGGACAGGATAAAAGTGTAGAGGAATTAATCAAACGTGCCGATATGGCAATGTATCAGGCAAAAGATGGCGGCCGAAATAGAGTCCGCTTTTTTGACCCCCAAATGCAGAAGCTAGTTGAAGTGCGTGCTTTGCTAGAGTCTGATTTACATCATGCACTAGAAACCGAACAATTTGAGTTGCACTACCAACTACAAGTTGACCACGAAAATCAGCCAATAGGTGCAGAGGCACTGATTCGTTGGATACACCCGCAAAGAGGTATGGTTTCACCAGCACATTTTATTCCAGTGGCAGAAGAAAGTGGATTGATTCTAAATATTGGTGATTGGGTGCTAGACGAGGCCTGCCGGCAGATTGCTGTGTGGAGTTCGCATGAGAAAATGGGCAATTTGGTGTTAGCTGTTAATATTAGCGCGCAGCAGTTTAAGCAAGCAAACTTTGTTGAGCAGGTCGTATCGGCTATTCGTAAACATGGGATTGATCCGTCACGACTTAAGTTAGAGCTGACTGAAAGTGTCGCGCTAGATGATATTGCTGATGTGATTGCAAAAAAGAATCTGTTAAGACAGGAAGTAGGAGTTACGTTGTCTTTAGATGACTTTGGTACTGGGTTTTCTTCACTCTCTTATTTAAAACGTTTGCCATTGGATCAAATCAAGATTGATCAAAGTTTTGTGCGAGATATCACCACCGATAAAAGTGATGCAGTGATGGTAAAAACCATTATTGATATGGCACAGAACTTTAGCTTAAACGTGATTGCTGAAGGTGTTGAAACCGAAGCGCAATTGGCCTTCTTGAAGCAGCATGACTGTATGGCATATCAAGGGTATTTATTTAGTAAGCCATTACCTATTGAGCAGTTTGATGCGCTCATGAAGCATTATGGATCGGTTGTGGATATCACTAAGCTGGTTTAATCGTGAAGCACGGAATCACAGCTTACCAATTAAGTGCTTAGTAAGCTGTGGAGATTTAGCTAAGTGTTGGTTGAATCAACTCAGTGCATCTACATTATCTACAATAGCCGCATATAAATCACGCGTTGAGGCAATTGCGGCTTCATGCACCTCTTCAGCAGTCAATACTTTTCCGTTAGCGGCTTCTAGTGGGCGTGTAGCCGTTGCGCTTGCAACCACGGTGACTGTATAACCTAAATTGAAACCACCATGGGCGGTTGAGTTGATGCACATGTGTGTCATAAATCCTGCTAACACAATGTTGTTGATGCCTAGCGTTTTTAAATGTTGATCAAGCGTTGTATGGATAAACGCGTTAGGGTAGTTTTTAACGATAACAGTTTCACCAGCAATAGGGGCCACTTCATCACAGATTGCGCCTATTTCGGTGGTAATGTCATAAGGCGAGCCCACGCCAGCATCATGTTGAATGTGAATGATTGGGATGCTGAGCGCTCTTGCGCGAGTCAGTAGTTTTTTTGCTTCGATGATTGCTGGTTCAACATTCGTTAATTGCATTAGCCCTTTTCGATAGGTATTTTGGCAATCAATCATTATCACGGCAGAAGATGCTAGTGGTGTTGCGGAGAGTCCTAACCCTGAAATCTCGCGTAATGTTTTAGACGCTGTCGCCATGGTGTTTCCTTTGCAATTAAATGACTTGGTCGTGTTGTGAGCACTTATATATAGTCAATTAAACCTGATGCAGGTTCACTTTACAATCTATTAGTTAAATCACAGATGCATTTGACAGGACATTAACGCGCTTCGGTGAGCATATGTGCCACCGCACGTTTAAAGGGAGAGACACGATTACCGATGCGTAGCGATGCTGATCTAATGAGGCGTGCAGGCATCGAGTCGTTTCCATACAGTTTTGCAATAGCATGTGTAGCAATAAATAGAGGACGTGTTTTGATGCGATGTTTTCTTTCGTAACGTTCGAGCAGCGCCGTGGCAGCGATATTGCTACCCCGTGACTTTGCAGTTTTGATTTCTTGGGCAAGTACGTCAATCCCAGATAGCCCAAAATTAAATCCGTGTGCGGTCACTGGGTGCATGCCCACGGCAGCATCGCCAACCAGTGCAAAGCGCTTTGCAACAAGTTGGCTGGCATAGGCTGTTACCAGTGGGTAAGCATGTCGGGTGGATGCTAATTGCATTGCACCTAGTCGATGCTTAAAGCGCATGGCGATATCCTCATTAAATGCTGTTTCGCTTAACGACATTAGCCGTTGAATATCGTTAGCGGGAAGCGTGATGACAACAGAGGAGCGCATACCATTCATCGGTAATAGTGCTAAGGTTTGGCCGTAGTCAAACCATTCCCAAGCCACATGATGATGCGGGATGCTATGCTCCATGACGCATACCATCATGGTTTTGCCAAAGTCATGCATGCTGGCTGGGATACCCATCGCTCGTCTTGTTTCAGAAAATCGGCTGTCTGCTGCGACCAAAAGTTGTGCTTTTACTTTTTCTCCACTAGCAAGGCTGATGTAGGCGCCCTCATTATCTGTGCTAACGCCTGTCATGTCTGACTCGGTGATAAGCGTGATATCTGGTGATGATTTTACTGCTTCATAAGCAGATTGACGGATAAGGTGATTAGCGACCAAATAGCCTAATGATGCTTTTTTGCTGTCGCCGTGTTCGATATTCATGGCATAAAGCGATGGCCCATTGAGCACTCTCGCATCGCGTAATGGTGAGATGGCATGCTGATCAATGCGCTCCCACAAGCCAAGTGATTGCATTAGTTGTGCAGAATGGTGTGTCAGTGCAATTTCACGCCCATCAAAAGCTGGGTTGGCTAACATAGATTCTGGCTGGCGTTCAAGTATAGCAATCCGTAAGCCGCATCCTGCAACAGCTTGTGCAAAACATAGGCCAGCTGGACCCGCGCCAACAATGACAATATCGAAGTTCATCATGATTTGACCAAGAAATATTGGGGTTAGAAATATTGCTTATGATTGCGGTAAACGCAGGCGCCGACATTGACTCAGGTCAATCAGTCATAGTTTTAAGGCTAGTTTAGGTGATTTGCATGCCGCTACAGTAAAGTGATGAGGCTAAAACTTAGCCTTTTTGTTTGATGGCAAGTACAGATTGGTTTCTCAAAGTACGTAACAGGGAAAGCTGCCTAGCTGAAACCTGCATGCTATTAGGTTGCTCCATATCTGCGTAAAACATGCCCAATGCTTTGTTGTTGACCATAATCGGCAATAGTAAAAAGCTTTGTGATGAAACGGTCTGTCTGTACCACTGTGGAATTTTAGCAGTCACGTTGTCTGCTGTAATATCTTCCAACATTAAGTCCGCGCCTTTGCTAATGGCAAGGTGGAACACATCTGGCGCAAAATCTAAACTAAACTTAAACCTCTTAAGTGCAACATCAATGTCATGACCAAACCCAAAGCGCGCTGCCATTTGATTGTTTTTGATATCTCTTACGAATAGCAGGGTGCGGTTAAAGCCCATGCCGCGGTGCATGGTTTCAAGCACCATTTGCATGATATCGTTAAGTTGATGTTCTTCAATCAGGGTGTTGGTGACCTCTTGAATACCCTCGGTGAGGATAGACTCAGAATCAAGTTTTGCCATTTCGCTACTTTTTTCATCAGGCTTTTCAAGACTGATGCCTAATGATGCCAGCTCAGTCTCTTCAGCAGACTTGTGTGATACTTCTGCTCTTGCGCCTATCCAAGCGTTAACTCGCGTCATTAGCATGCTTTGCGAGGTGTTGATGCCGACGATTCTAGCGCGTGCCGCGAGCTCATCTAAAGCGCTTTCCATTGATTGACGTAGCTGTTGCTCTGAAACGCTAAGCGCATTTTCGTAACGAGCAGCTAGTTGCTTAAGCGCTTTGGATTTGTCAGCAATATTACCATTGCTGGCAATCGTGCATAATTCATTAGCAAGGTTAACTGTCAGGGACAAGCTTTCTAGCTCACCATTCGGTTTGATGACTCTATCACCACTTAATTTGCGCATGCCTGCGATTAAACGTGGTGGAAAGTTCCAGCTTTTGGCAACGCCTATTCCCAGCTCGTTATAGCTCATGCCCAATACTTTTACCGAAGCTTTGTCTTCGCTGTCGCCCTGGTCAACTAAGCGCGAAACTTGCTGGCTTTCTTCAAAAAAGTAAAAGCTTGCGAGTAGCTTGCCTAAGTTGCGGAACATCGAGCAAATAATGGCTTCTTCTGAATTTTTAACATGGCTGGATGGCGCTAATTGCGCTGCCACAATGCCCGCAAAGAATGACGCTAGTACGTCGTCTTTAAGTTGAGATGCTTGTGCTTTGTTTTGCAAGAAATCAAGTAATATCAATGACATTGCCACATTGCGTACCGTTTCGAAACCTAAAATCACCACGGCTTTAGAGATGGTATTAATATGGCCGCCAAATTGACCATAAGTGACTGTGTTCACCAGTTTTAATAATTTATTGGTCAGTGCAAAGTCATTCAAAATGCTCTGTGCTAGTGCGTTGTTGCTGGCTGAGTCGTCATCTGCCAATCGGTTGATTTCGCTAATGGTATGGGACAATGCTGGAAAATCGCTTTTGCTTCGCATGCGGCGCAGCAAAAAGTCCATCGTGCTGTGAGCATCCACTGGCTTATGCTCACCATGTACTGGTGTTAGGTAGTCTTGCAGCGCTTGTCGCATGCTGTTGGCGTTAGCATATCTATCTTCTGGCGCCTTACTCGTTGCTTTAAGAATAATGGTTTCTAGTGCTTCATCAAGATGAATCTGTATGCTTTTGGGGGTAACACCAGTCGTTGGAAGTGCTGTTGTTTTTTTTGCTTTTTCGATAAATGGTAACCCTATCACCATTTCGTTCAACATTACGCCTAGTGAAAAGATGTCTGCAGATGCGGTGGCTTTGTCACCAGAGATTAGCTCGGGTGCTGTGTATGGAGTAGCCAACTGAGCCTGATGGTTTTTTGTTCCAAGATTAGCCATGCCGATGCCCATCAGCATAGGTGTTTGATCTTCGGCAAGCATAAAATTTTCTGGGTTCAAGTCTAAAGGCATGACACCTTGGGCGTGCGCATAGTTTACTGCTTCAAGCACGTCCGCTATCATTTGTACGGCTTGAGTCCCTGCGAACGGTAGTGATGATTTTAATTGCTGCGATAAAGTGATGCCGTTGACAAATGCATAGACTAGATAAGGAGCGCCATCATGTTCACCTGCATCTAACAAAGTAACAATGTGCTTATGTTGTAATTTGCTAACAATACGTACCTGCGGTAGCAGGGTATCTAAGCTCAGGTCGTTTTGTAACAGAAGTTTAATCATCACCTCACGACCCATATGCGAATCACGCGCTAAATAAACAGCATTTTGCTTGCTTTCATCAAGCTTCCTTAGCATTTCAAAGCGGTCTATTTTGTTGAGCATGGATTTTTCCTGATGGATTGTGACGCCGCCGGAGATTAACACGGGGTGCTGGACACTTCTGATTTTAGTACCACATCATTCGGTGCCCGTTATCTGGCAAAAGTCACACCTATCTTTGTTATGTCATCTTAAGTGTTGATACGGATACATCATATCATCTGGCGTGATGGCAAGCATCAAGTCAGGTGGGTTTACATCGGTCGATTGTGGTGTGGGCATCAAATTCGCATGATAGCCATTCACTGGAATGGGTGGTTGACTGATTTTATAAATGTACTGATACTCATGCAGCATTACATTTGTAAAAGGCAAACTCTGCTGAAAAGCGAGGGCGCAAAATCACCGGTCTAAGGGGCGTCAGTTCTAGGATAGCGGGAGTGCCAGATGTGCGGATTCCCCGTATTTCTTTCAGTAACTCCCATGCTATCGCCAGTTTCCCTTAGTGATTTAGGAGCGAGATTAGTACTTTTGTGGGAGATAACATGTTATTGCACCAGCCTACCGTTGATGCTTTGATTGACAGCATGACCCCGAGCGCCGATGAGGTTCAGTCGCGTAAGGATTTTCTTGAGTTCAGCGAGCAAGATTCCAGACTGCTCAAAGAGTTGGGGCCTTTACTTGCGCCACTTGAAGATACTTTTGCCGAACTGCTATATCAGCACTTAGACTCCTATCCGCAAATCGTTGCTAGCCTCAGTAATCCTGAGCAATTATCACAGCTTAAACAAAAACAGCGGGAATATTTTAAACAAGTATTTGCGGGTGATTACGGCCCTGACTACATCAAGAGCCGTCTCCGCGTGGGTGTCATCTATCAGCAAATCGGGTTAGAGCCACGCTGGTATCTAGGTGCGTATAACAAATATTTATCTTGGGTGCTTCCAGAAGTGATGCGTTTGGTGGATAACGATGCCGAACGTTTTCTCGCCTATTCAAAAGCGATTAATAAAATCGCTATGTTTGATTCTGAGCTTTCACTCTCTGCATATTTCCATGCCGACCATGAAATGTTGCGCTTATTGGCACAGGTGTTTGAGAGTAATTTAGAGGCTGTGATTATTGCTGACGTCAAAGGCCGTATGCTTCACGTGAATAAATCGGTGGCTAAGATTACGGGGTATGCTTCAGACGCTTTAATTGGCAAACCGATGCAAGGTTTACTTGCAGAATTGGAGCCAACCCTATATCAAGACCTTTGGACCACGGTGACTGCTGGTGGCCAGTGGCAAGGGGAAATCTGGCTAAAGAACCAGCAAGGTGATGATTATCTGGCATGGATGAATATGAATGCCGTTAAAGACTCTGCTGGAAAAGTAACACAAGTGATTGCCGAATTTTCAGATATTACTGCCTTTAAACAGACACAAGAGGCGTTGGCAGAGCGTACGGAAGAGCTTGCTAATTCTAATCGTGAATTAGAGCAGTTTGCTTATGTTGCATCACATGATTTGCAAGAACCGCTACGCATGGTGGCCAGCTATACACAGTTATTGGCAAGGCGCTATAAAGATAAGCTGGATCAGGATGCGAACGAGTTTATTGGCTATGCGGTAGATGGCGCAACGCGGATGCAGGCACTGATTATTGATCTATTGACCATGTCGCGTATTGGTACGCATGGTAAGCGGATGGAGATGTGCGAGACTTCCGTTGCATTAGAGCGTGCTGAGTCTAATCTACGTCTAGCAATAGAGGAGTCAGGCGCAGTCGTGACTTGTGATCCGATGCCTAGACTGGAGGCTGATGTTTCGCAGCTGACTCAGTTGTTTCAGAATTTAATCGGCAACGGCATCAAGTTCCGTGGAGACAGCTCACCAATCATCCATGTGGGCGCAGAGAAAAAAGAGGGTGAATGGTTATTCTCAGTACGTGATAACGGCATCGGTATCGCGCCAGATTTCTTTGAGCGTATTTTCATTATTTTTCAACGCTTGCATGGCAAGCATGAATATCCGGGAACGGGTATTGGCCTCTCTGTATGCAAGAAAATCGTTGAGCGACATGGCGGAAAGATTTGGATAGAATCAGAAGTCGGCAAGGGAGCAATTTTTTATTTTACTTTACCTATACATCATGGGGAAAGGAAACATCATGGAGAGTGAAGTGAGCAGGCAGGTTGAGTTTTTATTGGCTGAGGATAACCCTGGCGACGTTAGATTAACGCAGGAAGCATTGCGCGAAAGTAAGATAAGCAATAACCTGAATGTGGTTAAAGACGGTGTGGAGGCATTAGCATTCTTACGTAAAGAAGGGCAGTACGCGAATGCGCCTACTCCTGATGTGGTGCTATTAGACCTTAATTTACCTAAAAAAGATGGGCGTGAAGTGCTGGCTGAAATTAAATCAGACCCTCAACTTAAGCGCATTCCAGTGGTGATTGTCACTTCTTCTGAAGCAGAAAAAGATATCCTGCGCACTTACGATTTACATGCCAATTGCTACGTAAGCAAACCTGTAGATTTAGACCAGTTTATCAAAGTAATTCAAGCGATAGAGAGCTTCTGGCTGACCATCGTTAAATTACCATCAGACGTTAAAGATTAACTGCGTTATGGGGGCTGTATGAGTGGCACTTCACTGACCATTTTACTGGTTGAAGACAATCCAGGTGATATTCGCCTGGTACGAGAGCTATTGGCTGCTGACCAAAGTGAGAGTTTTACTTTAGTCACGGCGGATCGCCAAGAAACAGCACTGGCCATCTTAGATAGCCACGACATTACGGCCATTTTGCTCGATATAGAGCTACCAGATAGCAGTGGCCTTAATACGCTACTTAAAATACATGCAAATGCGCCAGGTATACCGATTGTTGTACTCAGTAGCATTGCTGATGAGGGGTTGGCAGTCAGATCCGTACAGCAGGGTGCTCAGGATTTTCTGGTCAAAGGTCATGTTGACGCACACCAACTGACTCGCTCTTTACGCTATGCAATTGAGCGCAAGCGCACTGAAGAACGGTTAAATCATCTTGCTCATTATGATAGTCTGACTGGCTTATCCAATCGTAAGCATTTTTACGATACGCTTAAAAATTCAATTGCCTTAGCACGCAGGCACGAAACCAAGTTAGCCTTACTGTTATTAGATTTGAATGGGTTTAAGTCCATTAATGACACATTAGGTCATTATGTGGGTGATTTGCTACTACAGGGTGTGGCTCTACGCTTGCGTGAATGTATGCGTGAAACGGATTGTGTCGCCAGGATTGGGGGAGATGAATTTACCCTGATATTAACTGATATCTATGATGAAGAAGATGCAGCAACGGCGGCCAGTAAAATTATAGATGCCGTGAGACCACCTTTCCTGATTGATGGGCGTTCATTGGATATTGGCGTGAGTGTCGGAATAAGCATTTATCCTACAGATACAGATCACATAGAGTCTTTAGTACGGAATGCAGATGTTGCGATGTATCAGGCCAAGGCAGAAACCGGCTTGCAAAGTAATTACCGTTTTTTCTCGGCGAATATGAATGATAGGGCTACTGAAGATCGAGTATTGCTAGGGGAGTTGGCAACAGCTGTTACACAGGGCGAGTTTGTCATTAACTACCAACCTCAAGTGGATGTGAAAACCAGCCAAATTAATGGCATGGAATCATTGTTGCGTTGGCAGCACCCGACACGTGGTTTACTGTTGCCAAGTGCGTTTATGAATGTGTTGGAGAGCTCCCCGCTCATTCTTGAAGTCGGATTATGGGTATTACGTAGTGTCTGCATGCAAGGCCAAGCGTGGCTAGCGTCTTCTGATACGCCTTTAGTGCTGTCAGTTAATTTATCACCACGTCAGTTGTTGCAGGACGATTTTGCCGAGCAGGTTGCTGCAGTGTTAGCTGAAACAGGATTGCCACCTCATTGTTTGGAGCTTGATATTTCTGAACATGCCTTATGGGAAGACGAAGCATGTGCTTTTAAACAAGTGACTAAGCTTAATCAATTAGGCGTTAGATTAGCCCTTGATAACTTTGGTAATGGTCGCGCTTCATTCTACTACCTACGCAAGTTTCCTTTCCACGCCATTAAGCTGGATCGCAGACTGACACAAGCTGCTTCATCCTCAACTGACGGCGCCGATATGGCGCGTGCGGTGATTCAGGTGGCGCATGTATTCCGCATGAAAGGCTTAGCGGGTGGCGTAGAAACGGCAGCACAACTGAATACTTTGCGTAATCTTGCTTATGATGACGCTCAAGGTTATCTCTATTGCCATCCGTTACCTTCTGATGCAGCTACAGCATTACTCGAACGCGGACAGCATCTTGGCCCGGTTGCGGTAGCTTCTGTATGAAAATCTTACTGGTAGAAGATAATCAAGGTGATGCGCGTTTATTAGATATCATGCTACGCGAGGTGCTGTCAGCATGCACCCTTACGCATGCTGACACGCTAGCAAAAGCCATTTCGCATGCATGCTTGGTGCAGTTTGACATCATTTTGCTTGACCTGTCACTACCAGACTCGCAAGGTAGTGGTACTTTCTGGCGCTTGCATGAGGTTGTGTCAGATGTGCCTATTGTGGTGATGACCGGCCATGATGATGAGGTGCTGGCGAATGAGTTAGCACAAGCGGGTGCACAAGACTACTTGGTAAAAGGTAGTGTAGACGGCCGCTGGTTGTTACGCGTGATGCGCTATGCGATTGAACGTAAGCGCGCAGAACTGCAATTACGTCAGAGTGAAGCAAAAGTCCGTGCCCTATATGAAGCCGTCCCCGATCTACTTTTATTTCTTGATTTAGAAGGCCGTTTTTTAGAGTGTAAGCCTGCTAAAGACTTTCAAACGCATATAGAGCCTGAACATTTTCTGGGTAAAACGATACATGAAGCTTTGCCACAGGGGGTAGCCGATCAGGCCATGCTCTGTTTGGAAAAAGCCGTTGTAGGTAAAGGCATTGCCTCTTTTGAATACCAGATGACCTTACCTCAGGGTATTTCTAACTACGAATCCCGTTTTATTCGTGCCAGTGAAGAGCAAGTGCTGTGCATTGTGCGTGATATCAGTGAGAGCAAGCGTACGCAACAGCAGCTACATTTTCTTGCGCACTATGACACGCTGACAGGGCTACCAAACCGACTATTGTTTAATGAAAGCTTGCACCAAGCACAGACGCACGCTAATCGAACCAGTGACACGATTGCGGTGATGTTTATCGATCTCGATCGCTTTAAAAATATCAATGACACTTTAGGGCATGGGATCGGAGATAAATTATTGCAGCAGGTCGGTAATCGTATTGCACTTTGTATTCGAGAGTCAGATACCGTAGCAAGAATGGGTGGTGATGAGTTTGCCGTCGTTTTGGTGGATGTGAGAGAAGAAAGTGACGCCGCGATAGTGGCAGAAAAGATTATCGATGCCTTGCGCTTACCGTTTGTAGTGGGTGATCATGAGGTGTTTGTTGGCGCTAGTATCGGCATTACACTTTATCGCCCGGGCCATGGTGATCGAGATGTTTTGTTGGAAAAAGCCGATGTAGCGATGTACCACGCAAAAGAACGTGGTCGCAATAACTACCAGTTTTATTCTTCGGAGATGGATGCCGTCGCTTATGAGCGGCTGGTGATGGAAAATCATTTGCGGCATGCCCTAGATAGAAACGAATTCATCTTATATTATCAGCCGCAAATTGCAGTTGAAGGAGGCAGTGTTACTGCCGTTGAAACCTTGTTACGCTGGCAGCACCCAGAACGTGGATTAGTGGCACCAGGGGAGTTTATTTCGCTACTTGAAGAAAGTGGTTTAATTGTTCCGGTAGGTAAGTGGGTATTAAAGACAGCATGTCAGCAAGGACGTGTTTGGTATGACGCAGGCACACCAGTCCGTGTGGCGGTGAATCTTTCTGTGCGACAGTTTAAACACCAGGGTCTTGTTGATGATGTTGCAGAGATTTTGGCGGAAAGTGGCCTGCCACCAGAGCTGCTGGAGTTGGAACTCACCGAAAGTATGTTCATGGACAGTGCGACGAGCGACGTTAATAAACTCACGCAGCTTAAAGCTTTGGGCGTATCTCTTGCCATTGATGACTTTGGTACTGGAGCATCATCGCTGGCTTATCTTAAAGACTTTCCTGTGGATACACTTAAAATATGCCAATCTTTCGTGCTTAACCTACCGCATAACAATGATGATAATGCAATTGCAAGTGCGGTACTTGGTTTAGCGCAGGCTATGAACTTTACCAGTATCGCTGAAGGTGTTGAGAATGCACAACAGGCTGACTTTTTGCGTGAGCGACGTTGTGATTACTTTCAGGGGTATCTCTTCAGTAAACCTTTGCCAGTAGAAGAGTTAGATCTGCTCTTGAGCGGAGGCAAACTGCAAGACAGTTAAGCTGCCCATTATTTTTGCAATAATATCGCTATCAATATGAATCCGGATGACTTACAACGACTAGTTACATTAGTCATGCCTTATGGAAAATACAAAGGGAGGGTAATTGCTGACTTGCCAGGTAACTACTTAAATTGGTTTGCGCGTGAAGGTTTTCCTCCTGGTGACTTGGGTCGTTTATTACAATTAATGCAGGAAATAGACCATAATGGTTTGTCGGGACTGCTAGACCCACTGAGAAAGTAGTATCTGAAAGTGATAAAAAAGTCATTCATTCATCAGCGCTATATTGACCAATTTCGTCTCAGCGTTAAGCAACTGAGGGTGTTGATATTTCTTATCGCATTGAGCGTAATGCTTATCCCTGTTGGAATTAAAAGCGAAGACAGTCTCAAAGTTAATAGCAAGTATGGCGATATTCAGTTGACACCTAATGAGCTTGCGTGGATTAAAGAGCATCCTGAAGTACGTGTTGCAGTTAAACATGGCTGGATGCCGATAGAGTTTAAACTGGAAAGTGATCAGCATCGTGGTATTAGTGTGGATTATTTACATGCGCTCGGTACTATTTTTAATATTCGTTTTATCCCTATAGATTACTCAGAATCAATGAGCATCTCTTCTGTAGACGTTATCTCAGGAGTGGTGAGCTCTAATCTTAAGCATTCCGAGTTTAAGAAACAACCTTATCCGTTCCTCAATGTCCCCTTCGCAATCTATGTGAATAAGAAATTAAATGATGGCCCCGAAGTGACATCCATGAGCGATCTTGATCATAAGCGTGTAGCGGTATTTAAAAACGGGCCAATTGCAAAAGAGATCGCGAATAACTACCCAAATATTAAGTTGTTACATGTGGATATTGCAGATGAAGCTTTTGAAGAGCTTAGGTTAGGGCGAGTTGACGCATACGTCGGTAACCAAATCATTATCGATTATCATATAGTGGTGCACCGGCTAAATTTTGTTGAAAAAGTGGGGATGACACCTTTTAGTACTGATGTATCAATGGCTGTCAGGGGAGACCTTCCTGAACTCGCTTCAATATTGGATAAGGGCTTACAGGCGATTGGTAAGAACAATCAGGAGATACTTGAGAAATGGCAGATTACAGATAGCCATTATAGTCGATGGTTAATCCCGATCATTATTATTACAAGTCTGTTTTTACTTGTTGGGCTGATTGGAGTGTTCAAGCTCAAGCAAACTTTAAGGCGGCAGCGAGTTGAAGCTAAAAAAACAATTTGGCATCAGGCAAATTATGATTATTTAACCGATTTACCGAATCGCCACTTGTTAGATACTCGACTAACGCAAGCCATGGAAAAAGCGGATGAATCTTTGTCATCGGTCGGTATTTTGTTTATTGATTTAGATAACTTTAAACAGGTGAATGACACTGCTGGACACTCTATTGGTGATAAGTTGATTAAAGAGGCCGCTGGTAGAATCACACATTGTGTGAGGTCTTACGACACAGTCGCACGATTCGGTGGCGATGAGTTTATGGTCATCATGTCTGATTTTGATAACGAACAGGCACTGGAAAAAACATCGCAGAAAATTTTGGCAGAGATTAAAAAACCGTTTCAAATTGGTGGTGAGCTTTTTTATATTTCTGCAAGTATTGGGTTAACAATCTATCCAAACGACACGTCTAATCCTGAGGCGCTAATTAGCTATGCTGATCAGGCCATGTATGAGGCTAAAAAATTAGGTCGTAACAGGTTTCAGTTTTTCAAAGCATCTATGCAGTCTGACTCTACTAAAAGACTGGAACTGACAAATGACTTAAGAAATGCTATCGCGCATCAACACTTTGAGCTTTATTATCAGCCAATTATCAGTTTAAGCACGCAAGAAATATTAAAAGCTGAAGCGTTAATCAGGTGGAACCATCCGGTGAAAGGGTTGATTAGCCCCATAGAGTTTATTTCTCTAGCTGAAGAAATTGGGTTGATCGATGAAATTGGCGCGTGGGTGTTTAATCAAACGCTTCGTGATATCAAACATATTCACACACAATATTCGACAGAGTTTCAAATTAGCGTGAATGTATCACCTAATCAATTTCTTAAATCTGAACGTTTGCTGGCTTGGAAAGCGTTGTTAGCCAATCAAGGAGTCGCTGGCCGTGCCATTTGTATTGAAATCACAGAGGGCTTGTTGCTGCAACCGAGTGTCAATGTGGTCAACACAATCTCTGATTTACGGGAGGCTGGTGTTCAATTCTCTATTGATGATTTCGGTACTGGCTACTCTGCGCTTGCGTACTTAAATAAATTTGATATTGAATATGTAAAAATAGATCAGTCATTTACTCAAAATCTTCAGCCCAATAATTATGATGCCATTCTTTGTGAAGCCATCATCAGCATGGCACACAAGCTTGGTATGAAAGTGATTGCTGAAGGAATTGAGACAGAAGCACAGCAAAATTTATTAAATAGTTTTGCGTGTGATTATGGTCAGGGATATTTGATATCTAGACCAAAGTCTTTTAACGATTTTATGCAATTTTTATTTGAAATGCGGAGTAAACAGTCATTAAATTAATTTGATTTTTTAATTTAAAAAATGCGCTAAATCAATTTAATAATATTGAAGTTAGGCTAGGATAGACTTTACTTCTTCATTAAAGGCATATCACGATGGCCGTTGTGCAAATTCAGATGCGTCAGTCCAGCCCTGCAAAGGGTTGCGCGTTATTCAATCTTGGTTTTCGTCCCTTCTTCTTAGGCGCAGGTATTTTTGCGATTCTATCTATTGTTTGGTGGATGCTGATTTATAGCGCGCATAGTGTTGTGCAAATTCAATCGATTACTAGTGCTCAATGGCATGCACATGAGATGTTATATGGTTACAGTTTGGCCGTGGTTGCAGGTTTTTTGCTGACGGCGGTAAAAAATTGGACTGGCATACAAACGTTGCATGGCAAGCCCTTAATGGGATTGTTTGCATTGTGGGTTGGGGCGCGTGTGTTGTTTTTGTTCGGTACAAGTTTGATGCTGTGGGCTGCAATCTTAGATTTACTATTTGGTCTAGTATTGATTATATCTATTGGTTACCCGATTATCCGTGCAAGACAATGGTCCCAGCTTGCGGTGATTGTTAAAGTAGCGTTGCTTTGGACAGGTAATGCGGTGTTTTACTTGGGTTACTACGGGATATTGCAAGATGGCATGCTGTACGCCATCAACGGTGCTGTTTTATTGCTGATTAGTTTGATTTTAATGATAGGCCGTCGCGTGATTCCATTCTTTATTGAGCGCGGCGTGCAAGAGAAAATTAAAATCACCCATCATCAATGGGTGGATATCAGTATCTTAGTGACATTTCTCGCTTTGTTTGTAAATGAGATTTTTTATAGAAACCCTCAGCTAACGCCTTATTTGGCTTGTGGTTTGTTTCTAATGAATGGTTATCGTTTGTATCACTGGCATACCAGTGGCCTATGGCGTGTACCATTATTGTGGAGCTTGTATCTGTCTGCATGGATGATTAATGTAGGTTTTTTGGTGTATGGTTTGCAAGCGTTGTTTTCTATCCCGTTAGTATTGGTGCTACACCTCTTTACCATAGGTGGGATTGGCTTAATGAGCGTGGCGATGATGGCCCGCGTGGCATTAGGGCACACTGGCCGGGATATCAGAAAATCATCTAGCTGGCTGATGTTGCTGTTTATTGCAATGACGCTGAGTGTGTTGTTTCGGGTATTTGCACCGATGTTTAGCATGCAACTTTATACCAGCTGGATATTTGTTTCTGCTGTATGCTGGATAGTTGGGTTTGCAGTTTTTTTGTGGATTTATACGCCCATATTATGGATGCCTAGAGTCGATGGTACGCCTGGCTAACCTTCGTTGAATGAGTTGCATTGTCTGAATGTGTTGATTAAGTGCTGATATTAAAAGAACAGCACTTAATGTCGAATTCATAGCTGAACTATTATCCTAAGCTTTAGTCTGTTTAGTTCTTCTTAAATTTATATGTGATAAGTTGGCGCAATGCCGATTAATCATTATCTACACATGTCGCAGAAAAACAAACGTCGTTGGCTATTCGCACTGCTTATTCTGATATTCGCTAACATTTACTACTTTAGGCTAGAGGCCCTAGGTTGGTATGTTTGGCATAACAACCAGTCAGCTTCTACACTTCCTGCCAAAACGCTAGACTTAAAAAACTATCGTGTAGAAATCGACGGCTTGTCTATTCCAGATTTAGCTAATGCATCAGGATTTACATATAACACCCGAAGCAATACGCTTTTTACTGTATTAAATAAAGAAGCGCAGATTATTGAGTTGAGCTTAACCGGCAAAGTGATTCGTAGGGTAGATGTCACAGGTGTTTCAGATATGGAAGGCATTACCTATGTTGCAGAGAACCGTTATGTCATTGCCGATGAAAGTGACAATCGATTGGTGTTGGTAACAATGGATGATGATGCGACAAGTATTGATGTCACCAACGCACCCAAGCTTAAACTAGGACTTAATTTTACAAGTAATAAGAATTTTGAAGGCGTGTCTTGGGACGGTAAAAATAATCGGCTACTGGTCGTAAAAGAGCGTGATCCTAAATATATATTGTCGGTACAAGGTTTTTTTGAAGCAAAAGTGGGTGAACCCTTAGAAATTAAGCGATTAGATAAATACGATGCCGCCATTAAATGGTCATTAAGAGACTTATCTTCAGTCACCTATCACGACGAAACAGGCAGTTTAGTGCTCTTAAGTGACGAGTCACGCTTGATTAAAGAATATGATGAGCATGGTCATGCGGTAGGGGCGCTTGCTTTGTGGAAAGGGTTTCATGGTTTAAGTCGTCATGTGCCGCAAGCCGAGGGGATTGCCATCGGCCCTGAAGGCAGTATCTACATTATGAGTGAGCCGAATCTGTTTTATGTATTCAAGCATCATAAGCCTTAATCACTTTCAAGTCTGATGCGTAGCCACTTTTCTAGCACCACTACAATATAAGCTTGCTCCGCTAACGTTAGCTCACGCCCTTGCGGTATTTGGTGCCATTGGGCTAAACAGCCACGGCAACAGCAAGCAGTGGCGTGTTGAGCAACAAACACTGGATGACCCCGCATTGGTGTTTGTTTGCCATCATTATTAATGATGGCGGGCGCTAAGCGTTTGCCAATAAAATCTTCAGCATGATCCAGTACGGTGGATAAGCCTTTCTGCTGCAAATAGGCTAAATCCTTATCACGTAATTGAAAGCTGTTTCTGAAAGTAGATTGAGCCAGTGCTGCAAATAGCTTATCTAGATCTTTCATGGTTGCTTTATTTAACTCAGTGTAATTGGTGCAAATGCAGTGTGCGTAGTTTAGGTGCCAGTTTGGCGGTGATACCAACAACACTTAACGTCATGAAGCCGCCAAAAATAACGGACGGTACTAAGCCCATTAAGCGTGCGGTTACTCCTGATTCAAATGCACCTAGTTCGTTGGATGAGCCGATGAAAATGCCATTGATGGCTGAAACGCGTCCGCGCATGGCATCTGGTGTGGCAAGCTGCATAATAGTTTGTCGCGTAATGACAGAAACGCCATCAAACACGCCAGAAAGTAATAACATAATCGCTGCCATCCAAAAGCTAGTGCTAAGTCCAAACCCAATGATGCAGAACCCAAACCCAGCCACAGTGCCTAACAACCAGCGCCCAGTATTAAGGTGAATGGGGTGTTTGGTGAGCCAAATCCCAGTGACGATGGCACCTAGTGCAGGTGCTGCACGTAGAATACCTAAGCTCTCAGGGCCCATGTGATAAACGTCATGAATAAATGCTGGAAGCATGGCAACTGCACCACCAAATAAGACGGCAAACATGTCTAGTGATAATGCACCAAGTACAATTTGGTTGCTAAATACAAAGCGCAAGCCTTGTGCAATGCTGGTAAATACAGGGATGCTTTCCGCTTTATCTGGTTCTTTTAGTTTAAGTAGAGCAATCGAAATGGCAGCACCTAAACATAATATTGTCGCAACACTATAAGCTAGAGATTTACTGCCAAACCCTACCAACAAGCCGCCAATGGCTGGGCCTAATACCAACCCTACCTGAAACGTAGAGGTGCCAATGCCTGCAGCACGTGCATATTGTTCACGCGGCAAGATAATAGCGAATAAAGTATTGTAGCTAGGTGCAATAAAGGCGCGTGCCACCCCAGTAAATGCAATTGAGCCGTAAATCCAGAAAGTGATATTCCCATCTAGCCAACCTAGCGCTACTACCGTGAGCGTGAGTGCATTAATGGTAAGTAACACTGCGGCTAAACCAGCAAAGATGCGGCGTGAATAATAATGATCCACCGCATGGCCAGCAAATAATGCAGAAGCGAAGTAAGGAATCACTTCGGCTAAACCAATTAACCCTAAAGACAATGGGTTGTGGGTTATCTGATAAATATGCCAGCCGACGACCACTGCTATTATTTGGTAAGCTAGTACGATCTGAATGCGGAATGCGAGAAGTTTAGCGAATGCAAATTGATGATATTTAAATAATTCCATAGACTCCCATTATAAGTGCAAACGTCATATTGCTTTAACGCTTGTGGTTTAGAATTGGCGCTTATACGCGTATAAAAACATTTAATACTTGAATGTAAACGGATAGAATGCACGAGTTAGTGCAGTGAATAAGGTAGTAAGCAAGCTGAAGATTTATCTGAACTGAGATTATCTGAACTTGCCGATGAGTCATCATTGACCTAGTGTGATTCTACCGATATAGATTAGGCGCACTAACCACCAATCGAGAGCATCCCTCGTGATGATGCGCCGCTATTCAACTTCGCATTTTTCAGAAAATAGTGATCACCATTGATGCGTTTAATGACTCATTTTTATCCTTACTTCAAACTGCTGAGCCTTTGCTTAATGGCCTCTGTATGCTTCTTCGCTAATTTAAATAGCTACGCTGAAACTGATTCCAAGCCTACGATTAAAATATTCGTCACTGTAGATTGGGAAGGATGGTCGCTTGATGAGGAAAATATAGAAGTGATGCAGGCTTTTCGCAAGCAACATCCACACATCCCGATGATGCAGTTATTAAATCCCGTTTATCTGTTACGGCCTAGCACTGATGCGAAAGTGGAGGCTGAAAAGATACGATCCACTTTTTTACCCTCAGATAGCATGGGGCTACATGTTCACGGTTGGAAGTCTTTGCTTGACGCATGTGAGGTACCCTTTCAAAATGCTCCATCATTTGCATCACAAAGTGATGTGTGTGAGGCGGGTGATTGTGGATACGCAGTAAGCTTAGAATATGCGTACTCAGCACAGGATTTAACAAAGTTAATTGCTTGTAGCGCCAATTTTTTAGTTGAGCAGGGTTTTGCTCGCCCGCGATATTTTCGGGCAGGTGGCTGGCAATTAGGGCCCAAATTAGCGAGCGCGTTGGAAGCGAATCAATTTGTGTTCGATAGCTCACGAACCGATGCCAACTTGCTGACGACTAAGTGGGCGGAGAATAGCGGTTTGGTAAAAATGGTGAAAGCCTTGCACCCAGAAGCCTCGGTGTTGGATGAGCCGTATCAGTTAACAGCCTCCGTGATGGAGTATCCCAACAATGGCAGCTTGGCTGATTACACTGATACGCAACAATTATTAACGATATTTAAAACACTCATTGCACATAACAAGCGGGAGCTAGTGTTGGGTTTCCACCAAGAAACGGCCTTCTCTTATTTAAAACATTTGCAAGATGCGATACCTTTGTTTGAAGAAGTCGCAAGGGAACGGGGCATCACTATCCACTGGGTAAGTCATTAGTACAGCTTATTTAGGTACGCGCCACAAATACCAGCTGGCGATTGTTCGGTAAGGGCTCCAAGCTAAGCCAATTTCTGCCATTTGTTTACGTTTAGGCGCAATCTCAAGTTTTTTCAGTCTTTTGTAGCCCTCTACAATGCCAAAATCATCAGCGGGTAGAACGTCCATGCGCGCGAGTGTAAACATCAGCATCATTTCTACGGTCCATTGACCAATACCTTTGATGGTCGTGATTTGTTGAATTAACGTCTCATTACTCATGCTGTCAGCAATTGCTTGAGGCGGCACTAATCCTGATAGCGCGGCATTGGCGATACCTTGGAGTGTTTCTATCTTTTTGCCAGAAAATCCCACAGCACGTAGTTCGTCAAATGTTGTGTCTAGCAACTGTGGAGGCGCTGGGAACTGCCCATAATGATTAATCAGCTTTTTTAGAATAGCGTCACCAGCCTTAGTGCTGAGCTGTTGATATGCCACTGCGCGGACTAATGCCTCGTAAGGGTCACGTTCACTTTTTGTTGTAAACTTGCACTCACCAACGTGGTCAATCAATTCTGACCAGTCATTGTCTATTGCGTGTAAAAAGTCTTCAGCCTGCTGGTAAGGAGCGTTCATGCAGTGATTATAAGCATCTGAATTTAATATTGTTCAATATTGCCAGTATTCTGATTAAACAAAACTGTCACATATGGATGGAGTGATTTAGCTTGGATTTATTTAGCAACATAACACCTATCGAAACGCTCCTTAATGGTGTGATCTTATTCAGGGAGTTTGCGCTTAAAGATGAAACAACGCTACTCGCAGATTTAGAAAGTATTATCACACAGGCGCCGTTTCGTCATATGGTCATCCCTAGTGGCTTTACGATGTCTGTCGCCATGAGTAATTGCGGTGAATTAGGTTGGGTGACGGATCGCCAAGGCTATCGATATGCCAACTTAGACCCACTTACAGATAAGCCTTGGCCACCGATACCAGATAGTTTTTTAGCATTGTCACGTGCGGCTGCTTTAGCGGCGGGATACGCTGACTTTAAGCCAGATGCTTGTTTAATTAATCGCTATCAAACTCGTGCGCGTATGGGGTTGCATCAAGACAAAAACGAACGTGATTTCACGCAACCTATTGTTTCGGTTTCTTTAGGCGTGCCTGCAACGTTTCAGTTTGGTGGTTTAAAGCGCACTGATAAAGCCTTGAACGTTCCGCTTTATCATGGAGATGTGGTGGTATGGGGCGGGGAGGCGCGTTTGCGCTATCACGGCATACTGCCACTGAAGGCAAATATGCACCCAGCTTTAGGTGCAGTTCGAATCAATCTTACTTTTCGTAAAGCTGGGTAATGAAAAACCTTACAGTTTTAACGCAAGCTTAATACGACGGTAGATCTGGCAAAGCTTAGAGCCATCTAACTGGTAATGTTTATGTAGTGGTTTTTTTACTTCCCAGCTTGCGGTCATGCCTGCTGGAAAAGTCACTAAATCACCCTTGCCAAAAGTCACTGGTGTGCCGCCAGTTGGCGTAATCACACATTCACCCTCTAAAATGTAGGCAATTTCTTGCTCAGGAAATGTCCATGGAAAAACAGAAACTTCCTTTTCCCATGTTGGCCATTTACTTACATTTAGCGCGTCTAAACGTTGCTGACTTGGGTTTTTTTCAACAGTGATTTGAGTCATGAGTATTCCTTTTAAAGAATCTATTTTATCCCATCAAGCAATAAAGCTGAAATGTTCTAATTTGAGTACTGATGCAAGTAAAGTAGTAAAATATTACTTTTAGTCATTGCTTAGTCATCATTAAATATTATGCGTGTTAGTTTAGAACAGGCAATTGCCGAGCTCAAAAACGGTGGTGTCGTTGCGATTCCTACCGAAACAGTCTATGGCTTAGCCGCAGATGCCACCAATGATAGCGCGCTTAAAAAAGTATTCGAGATTAAACAACGTCCAGCAGACCATCCTTTGATTGTGCATATCGGTGATATGAATCAAGTGAGTGATTGGGCAACGACTTTTCCTGAAGTTGCCATCAAGCTGGCAGAAGCCTTTTGGCCTGGCCCATTAACATTGGTACTACCTGCGCAGCCTCATGTATCGCGTGTCGTGCGCGGGGATGAGCCAACTGTCGCGCTCCGTGTGCCTAATCATCCTGTTGCCTTGGCATTGCTTAAGCAAGGTAATTTAAGTGTGGCCGCACCTTCTGCTAATTTATTCACTCAGCTCAGTCCTACAACCGCAGCACATGTTGAAGCAGGCTTGGGCGAATCAATACCAGTGTTAGATGGCGGCCCTTGCAATGTAGGGATAGAGTCAACCATCGTCAGCGTGTCAGCCAATGGAGAATGTCAATTACTACGCCCAGGTATGATTAGTGAAGAAGAGATTGCTAAGGTAGCGACCACTCACTATCAGGCCCCATCTTTAGCCAGTGCAGTTGCAAACCAAATAGTACCTAAAGTGCCTGGTCAGCATGCTTTGCATTACTCACCGCGCACACCCTTAATGTTATTTAAAGACAGGCTGTCATTGATTCAAGAAAGCAAAGCTTTACAAGCGATGGGGCTATCTTTTGCAATCATGCTGATTGGCGATTCTGATAATGTTGAGTTAAATTGCCAAACTATCAATTTGCCAAACTCCCCAGATAAGGTTGCAGAGCTGTTGTATAGCAGTCTACATGACCTAGATACGATGAAAGTGGATCGTTTATTGGTGGAGTTGCCTCCTGTGCTACCTGAATGGCTGGCGGTGTTGGATAGATTAAGTCGCGCGGGATACCGGTGATTTGTTGTATATTACTGATTGCTTAACTTTGTTTAAGTGACTTGTCCGCACAATTTAGGTTAGAAATATGATGATTAAATTACAACAGTTTGTTTTAGCCTCATTATTAGTGGCAGTAATTCCAGCCTGCAGCTCTATTGGATTGCCCAATCCCTTTCGTGGTGATAGCAGTGAAATGTCGCAGTATCCTAAAGATGCGACAGAATACATTTGTGACGGCAATAAACACTTCCATGTGCGTATGTTGAACAATGGTAATGATGCTTGGTTAATTTATCCTGACCATGAAGTTAACTTACCAAAATCAAGTGATGATCATCGACGTTACGCAAGTGGCGTGATAGCACTGGTGATTAATGGAGACGCTACCACTCTTAATGACGGTGAAAAAATAGCTTACCTTAATTGCAAGCCGCAATTGAAGAAATAGTCTATTCAAAGTACCTAATCATCCAGTAGAGGTGATGTGTTTTTGATATTTGCACGGACTGTTAAATGTAATTTGTTGTAAATTCAGGCGGCTCCTAGTCTGAACCCTTATTAAATTGTGATAGGATAATTTCACTCTAGCCTTATTGTTTCCATATGCAGAAGAAGATTTCCACAATTTGGCGTTTCCTATTGCCCGTACTAGTGCTGTTGGCGGTTGCACCTTTTGTACTCACGGGCCAACAAGCTTCACAGCAGCTAGATAATATTCATGCCGGAGCAAGTGAGCAGGCGCATACATTAGTTCGTCTTTTAGATGTCACAGAAGAGCTGGTGAGTGAGCAGGCAAACTCTGCCATGCGCTTATTAAAACAGCGTAGTCAGGAACTAGGCAAAGTTCACATAGACGGTTTAGTTCAGTTCCAGGCCATGACCTTACCTAATCTTAAAATGGGTGAAACAGAAGTTGCTGGCCATTTCAATTTGGTTGATGGAGTCAGCGATTTGTTTGGTGGCACTGCCACCATGTTTGTGCGTTCTGGTGATGGTTTTGTTCGAATAGCAACCAATGTTAAACAAGATAATGGCGCGCGCGCGGTAGGGACTGTACTTAACCCCAAAGGTAAAGTGATCGGCGCACTGCTAGCTGGTAAGGAATACCATGGCGTGGTTGATATCCTTGGGCAGCCTTATATTACGAGATATGACCCAGTATTCGATGAAAATGGTCAGGTGATTGGTGCTTACTATATTGGCTATAAAGTAGACATTAAGATACTCCGTGACACTGTAGAAAATATGCGTCAACTCACTACAGGTTTTGCTGTGATACTGGATGAGACGAATAATGTTCGCTTTTTATCATCTCATGTAGACCATGCTAAAGCAGAGAAGCTGTTGAAGTCTCGGCCAGGTAACTGGGAGTTCGTGACAGAAAGTGTGCCGTCGTGGGGCTTTAAGGTGGTTGTTGCTTATCCTATCAGTGAGGCGCGTGCAGTCAGTTTGGCTAATGCATGGTTTGTTGTATTCGCAGGCATATTGCTTGGTACTTTGTTAATCTTTATTATCCTGTGGCAATTAAGACGATTGATTCTTAACCCGATAGGGGGCGATCCTGCATTAGCAATTGATGTTGTTAAGCGCATTGCCGCTGGCGATTTAGCGCAAGATGGGCTGAATGCAAAGCCTGATACTTTAATGGCGAGTGTATTGGAGATGCGCCAAAAGTTACGCGAGTCCATTGATACTTTGCAGTTAAATGCTGAACGTATGCGCTTATCTGCAAGTGTATTTGACCATGCACATGATGGTATTTTTATTACGGATGCCAACGCAAACATTGTTGAAGTTAATTACGCATTTACTCAAATTACCGGCTATTCAAGAGAAGAGGCGTTAGGCCATGTGCCTCAAGTGCTGGGGTTTGTGACTTACGATGACAGTCTGCTTGACCTGCTGTGGCTACAGGCTGAAAGTAACAGCGAATGGCGTGGTGAGACTTGGAATCGCCGCATGAATGGTGATGTTTACGCAGCATGGCTAGATATATTCTGTGTGCGAGACGAAGCTAATCATATTAAAAACTTTGTTGGCCTATTTTCTGATATTACCCAAGCCAAAGAGCAGCAGCAAAACTTAGAGCGGATGGCTTATCATGATCCGCTTACGCAATTGCCTAATCGTGCTTTGTTGTCTGATCGTTTGCAGCAAGCGCTAGCGAGGGCGGAACGTTCAGGCGAGTTGTTGGCAGTTTGCTGTCTGGATCTAGATGGATTTAAGCCTGTCAATGACACATTAGGGCATGAAGCTGGAGATTACCTGCTAGTTCAATTGGCAGTTCGTATGAGTGCTTGCTTGCGTGATAGTGATACCGTTGCGCGCTTGGGCGGCGATGAGTTTGCGGTGCTGTTGTGCGGCTTGCAAAGTGTCGATGAGTGTACGCAAACTTTAGAGCGTTTACTGAGTGTGATTAAAACGCCATATAGTCTAGGTGACAAGACCGTGACGGTGTCTTCCAGTATTGGTTATACTATTTTCCCTGATGATGGTTGTGAGCCAGACACTTTACTCCGGCACGCAGATCACGCGATGTATCAAGCAAAACTGAATGGCGGTAGCCGCGTACAACAATTTGACTCGCATCACGATCGTCAGTTTAGAGGCTTGCGCCAAGACAGGGAGCGTGTTGAAGCTGCGCTACCTAATGACGAATTCCGCTTGCATTACCAACCTAAAGTAGATTTGCGCCAGGGTAAGGTGGTCGGCATGGAGGCTTTAATTCGCTGGGAGCATCCTGAGTTAGGCTTACGCGGCCCCATTACTTTCTTGCCTATTATTGAAGATACCGATTTTTCTATTCCATTAGGCGAGTGGGTAATCCGCGAAGCCTTAGGTCAAATTAAGATTTGGCAAGCAGCTGGCCTAGACTTTCAGGTGAGTGTGAATATTGCAGCAAGACATATCGTGCAATCTAACTTTACAGAGCGATTGATCTTATTGTTAGCCGAATTTCCTGAGGTAGAGCCTCGTAAGCTGGAGCTCGAAATTACAGAAACTGCTGCGATTGAAGATGTTTCAGGGGTGGCGAATACCATTAATAGCTGCAAGCAACTGGGTGTAAGCTTTGCCCTCGACGATTTTGGTGTGGGGTATTCATCCCTTACTTATCTACGCCGCTTGCCAGTAGAGACCATTAAAATCGACCAGTCATTTGTGCGGGATATGTTACAAGACGTTGATGATTTGGCTGTGGTTGCTGGCGTCATCAGCTTAAGTCGAGACTTTAAACGTAAAGTTGTTGCAGAAGGCGTTGAGACTTCTGAGCAGGGTGTTTGGTTATTACGGATGGGATGCTCTGTCGTCCAAGGCTACGGTATTGCACGCCCTATGCATGCCGATGCTGTGTTAAATTGGGTAGAGGCTTACCAGCAAGATCCTAGTTGGACTCAAGGGTTAGTTTAATAAGGGTTTGTGTAAGTTTTAGTCTAATTTGAGAGGTTGAAATGGACACTGCCATTAAATTTCAGCCTTTTAATACTTAATCATTCTCATTTATTAAATGCTTGCCGATTTTATAAAAAAGGCGTAACTTGGTTATTCCAAGTTCTGAAGTGTGTTTGAAAAATCCAGTTCAGAAGTAACGTGGAGTTAGCCATGGATAATAAATACGGATTAGGTAGTAGTAAGGTTGCGACGGAGCATCATCGTCTGCATCACAAGCTCACTGATGAAGATGCTCCACATTGCAGAGTCTGCAAGAGCATGCATCTTGTGTTAAGCCCAACCATGCATGATCACTGTTGTGCTGATTGTGGAACATGGCAAAACGACGTGCCTGCTGGTTACTCAACCGGCAGAAGTAGTGATTATTAGAATACACCATCATTACTGCCAAAGCATTACTGCCACAGTGCTCTCTGACCAATATTCTTTAAGGTCTTCTATTTCGCTTGGTGATATAAAGCGCAAATATCATCTGTTTTCTTATTAAAAACTCAATCGGTTCTAACTATGGACTGAGCTCAGCCGACTGCTTCCTGCAAAGCAGATTGGAGCGCTTGTCATGGATATTGTCACATATTGAAAATAATTCTCTGATCTACGTCAATTTTCAGCAATTTATTCATGAAAAAGTTCTATAATCTTGCCTACCAAAAAACCTTTCCATTAAACAACTCCAAAAGAGAAGATAAATGACTACGAAAAATGCTGATATTGGCCTAGTTGGCCTAGCTGTTATGGGCCAAAACTTGGCTCTGAATATTGCCGATCATGGCTACACCATTGCGGTTTATAACCGTGACCCAAAAAAAATGGTGAATTTCATCGAAGAATGCAAAAAAAATGAACCTTCACATGCTAACGTTGTTGGTCATGCTGATTTAGCTTCATTTGTTTTAAGTATCAAACGCCCACGTAAAATTATTTTACTAGTTAAAGCTGGTAGCGCAACTGATGTGACTATCAACGCTTTATTACCATTCCTTGAGCAAGGCGATATCATCATTGACGGTGGTAATGCATTGTGGACAGATACCATCCGTCGCGAAAAAGAATTAGCGGCTAAAGGTATTGATTTCATCGGTTCTGGTGTTTCAGGCGGTGAGACAGGTGCACGTTTCGGCCCATCATTAATGCCATCAGGTACACGTAAAGCTTGGGCGAGTTTAGAGCCAATCTGGCGTGATATCGCAGCTAAAGTAGACCCTGTCACAGGCGAGCCTTTAGAAGGCGGCAAACCTGGTAAACCAGTAGAAGGCGGCTTCTCATGTGCTGAATACATCGGTCCTGACGGTGCTGGTCACTACGTAAAAATGGTGCATAACGGTATTGAATACATCGACATGCAGTTGATTTGCGAAGCTTACTGGTTGATGAAAAATCTGCTTGGCATGCAAGCGGATGAAATCGGTAAAGTATTTGCTGAGTGGAATAAAGGCGAATTATCAAGCTTCTTGATTGAAATTACGGCTGATATTCTGCAACAAAAAGACCCAATGGGTAAAGGTTTCTTGGTTGATCAAATCTTGGACACTGCTGGTCAAAAAGGTACAGGCCAATGGACAGCAGCGAATGCGCTTGAGTTAGGCGCACCAGCTAACGCGATTGCAGCTGCAGTGTACGCACGTGCATTATCAAGCTTAAAAGAAGAGCGCGTTGAAGCGAGCAAAATTCTTAAAGGCCCAGTGATTAAAGTTGAGTCTGACAAGAAAGCAATTATTGAAGCGATTAAAAATGCTCTTTATTGCTCTAAAATTTGTGCATACGCTCAAGGTTTCCAATTGATCGACAAAGCACAAGTGGCTTACAACTGGAAATTGAACTTCGGTGAGATTGCTCAAATCTGGCGCGGTGGTTGTATTATTCGTGCACGTTTCTTGCAAAAAATCACTGATGCTTATGCATTGAACTCACGTTTGAAAAACTTGATGTTAGATCCATATTTCACACAAGCAATGAACGAAGGTCAAGCAGGCTGGCGTAAAGTGATTGCTTTAGCAGTGACAAACGGTATCCCTGCACAAGGTTTTGCTTCTGCAATGGCTTATTACGATGGCTACCGCAGTGCAGACCTACCTGCAAACTTGTTGCAAGGTCAACGTGACTACTTCGGCGCACATACCTATGAGCGTAAAGATCAGCCACGTGGTCAGTTCTACCACTTGGATTGGCCTGAAGCTGGTCGTCCGCAATTAGAAGTGTAATATTGGTCGTTAGTTTTAAATAATAAAAAGCCCGCTTTTAGCGGGTTTTTTATTATCCGAACGCTATAATGCAGACACCTTTAATTTTGTGTATTCAATGTCATGCTGTGTTACTCAACTAGCTACTGTTGTTGATTCAAAGGTTTTTTGATGATGTGTCGCTGCTTTCTAAGCACAGGACAGCGGCGTTAAAGGGTTGAGTAAGGTATTTTACTTTGCTGATATTTAGAGAAAATAAGGCTAAAAATTAGGTATGGATTTACAAAACATGATTGATCTATTTTTGCACTTAGATAAGCATTTGGCTGTTGTGACTGCCACTTGGGGTGTATGGATTTACGCGCTGTTGTTTCTTATTATTTTTATAGAAACGGGCCTAGTGGCCATGCCTTTTTTGCCTGGGGATTCTTTATTATTTGTGGCGGGTGCGATTGCTGCTGTTGGTGGTATGAGCTTGCCTGTTTTAATGACATTGCTATCAATTGCCGCCATTACAGGTGACGCCTTGAATTATTCAATTGGCAGGTGGACGGGTAATCAGGTATTTGCGTGGGAAAACTCTCGATGGTTTAATAAAGACGCTTTTAATAAGACTCATGCGTTCTATGAGAAACACGGGCCGATTACGATAGTGGTGGGGAGGTTTTTACCGTTTATTCGTACGTTTACGCCTTTTGTGGCGGGTGTTGCACAGATGACCTATCCGAGATTTGCTTTTTATAACGTGATTGGTGGTTTAATTTGGGTCTGTGGATTAACTGGCATCGGGTACTTGGTGGGTAATCATCCGTGGGTAAAGGCCAACTTTTCTCTGGTGGCATTGGCCTTGATTATTATTCCTAGCCTGCCTGCGGTTTGGGTGTTTCTCAAGCATATGATGCAATCACGTGCTTGAGAAATCACGCTATTTAAGCGCTATTGAAGATTGTGCCGCTTATTTTTCTACAAAGGCACGTTCGATGACATAGTCACCTGGTGAGCCTACGCGCGGTGAGACGATAAAGCCTCTTGAGTCTAACAGTTCTTCCGTGTCTTTAAGCATTTGTGGGCTACCGCAAATCATGGCTTTGTCATTGGCAGGGTTAAGCGGTGGCAAGCCAATGTCTTCAAATAATTTACCTGAGTTAATGAGGTCTGTTAATCGTCCTTGGTTACGGAACGGCTCTCTGGTCACCGTCGGGTAGTAAATCAGTTTGTTACGCACTTCCTCACCAAAGAACTCATTATTCGGTAGCTCATTTTCAATAAAGTCAGCATAAGCCAGCTCATTTACGTGACGAACACCGTGTATTAACACTACTTTTTCAAAACGGTCATAGACTTCTATGTCTTGAATTAAGCTCATGAATGGCGCTAGCCCTGTACCTGTTGAAAGTAGATAAAGGTTTTTTGCCGGCTTTAAATCGTGAATCACTAAAGTGCCCGTTGGTTTTCTGCTGACTAATATCTCATCGCCCACTTGTAGGTGTTGTAATATTGATGTTAATGGGCCATTCGGGACTTTAATGCTAAAGAACTCTAGGTGCTCTTCATAGTTTGGGCTAGCGATACTGTAGGCGCGTGTCAGTGGGCGACCATCGACTTCTAGGCCAATCATGACAAATTGCCCGTTTTCAAAACGCAGGCTTTCTTCACGCGTTGTTTTAAAGCTGAAAAGGCTGTCGTTCCAGTGATGGACACTTAGTACGCGTTCAGTTGAATATTTGCTCATGATGGATTTTTCTTTAGTTTAATTTTTTTGAATGGCGGCAGTTAGCTCGGGAATGGCTTCGAACAAGTCAGCCACTAGCCCATAGTCTGCAATCTGGAAGATAGGCGCATCAGGGTCTTGGTTGATGGCAACCACAACTTTACTATCCTTCATGCCATAAGTGTGCTGTGTAGCACCAGACACACCCACTGCGATATATAAATCAGGTGCGACAGTTACACCAGTTTGACCGACTTGAATGTCGTTAGGTGCATAGCCTGCATCGACTGCTGCGCGCGTAGCTCCTAGAGCCGCGTTAAGTCTGGCTGCAAGTGGTGATAGTACTTGCTCAAACGTTTCTGCACTGCCCAATGATCGGCCGCCTGAGATGACCACTTTTGCTGTGCTCAGAGCAGGTCGGTCTGATAGTGTGCGTGTTTCAGAGATCCAACGTGATTTTTGCTGTGGTGCAGGTGCTTGAAATACGGTGACTTCTGCATGGTTAGTAATAATATCTGCCGCACTATAGTTGCTACTGTGTACGGTAATCAGCTGTATGCGGTCCGTGCTTTGTATCGTTGTATGTATGTTGCCAGCGTAAATGGCACGCACGTAGGTATTGTTTGCTTGAATCTCCAGGACATCAGAAATCATTGCGATATCAAGTAAAGCCGCAGTTCGCGGTAATATATTGCGGCTATATGATGAGTGCGCAGCTAGAATGACGGCATACTCATTGGCTATGTCGGCAATAATCTGGGCAACATCTTCAGCCAATGGGTGTGCTAAATACTCAGCTTTGACGTGGATAACACGAGCAACGCCAGCAATTAACGCGGCCTGTTGCGCAATGCTGTCGGTATTATTACCTGTCACTAATATTTCAACTGGGGCGTTCCAAAATTGGGCTGCGGTCACTGTTTGGTAAACTGAAGCATTGAGTGCTTCACCATTATGTTCCGCTAAAATTAGGGTTTTCATAGTTGTATTCCTTCATGAGCGCGAAGCTTCGCAAGTAATTCTTGTACGCTATTCACCTTGATACCTGATTTTCTCGCAGGTGGCTCGGATACTTTTAAGAGCTGAAGACGTGGTTGGGTATCCACACCAAGATCAGTCGCGCTGATGGTTTCAATCGATTTCTTTCTCGCCATCATTAAGTTTGGCAGTTTTACAAAGCGCGGGTCATTTAAGCGCAAGTCTGCTGTAATGACCGCAGGAAGATTGAAACCTATGGTTTCTGTGCCGCCATCTACTTCACGCGTCGCGACTACTTCGTTGCCGTTGACGGTGATTGCTGAGGTGAACGTTGCTTGTGGATAGCCCAGCAATGCGGCAAGCATTTGTCCTGCTTGGCCTGCGTCATCATCAATCGCTTGCTTGCCAAGTATGGTAAGTGCTGGTTGTTCACGATCAACTAGAGATTTAAGTAGTTTCGCAACGGCTAATGGTTGTAGGTCTTGGTCACTTTCAACTAATATGGCACGGTCTGCCCCCATTGCTAAGCCATGTCTTAATACATCCTGATTAGCGGCGCCACCTAATGAAACGACAACGATTTCTGAAGCAACGCCTTTTTCTTTTAGGCGCACTGCTTCTTCAATGGCGTTCTCGTCAAATGGATTAACGCTCATTTTCACGCCATCGATATCTACATTTGAGCCATCTGGCTTAATGCGTACTTTAATGTTGTAATCTACTACACGCTTGATTGCGACCAATATTTTCATGACAGTTTCCTCTGCAATTGCTGTGCATTCTACATTGGCATATAATATTTATAAAGTGGATATTAAAGATAATATATATCTGTATTATAGATATGAGAGTGTATGAAATATACCTTAAGGCAACTAGAGATTTTTGTGGCAATCAGTCGTACTGAGAGTGTTTCACGTGCGGCCGAGGCATTGTCGTTATCACAATCGGCAACCAGCACTGCGTTGAGTGAGTTTGAGCGGCAATTCGACCTGCAGCTTTTTGATCGTGTAGGTAAAACGCTACGCATTAATGAAACAGGGCGCCAATTATTGCCAAAAGCTGTCGATTTATTAGACCGTGCCAATGAAATAGAAAATCTTTTGCGCGGACATGCTGGCTTTGGTTATATGAAAATTGGTGCGACATTAACCGTTGGCAATTATCTTGCCACGATACTTGTTGCCAAGTTCTTGCAAGAGCATCCTGAAAGTAGTATTCAGCTACAAGTGCACAATACAAGCACAGTGGTACAACAGATTGCAAATCATGAACTGGACTTAGGGTTGATTGAGGGAGATTGTAATCATCCTGATATAGAGGTGCAGCAGTGGGTGGCAGATGAACTTGTGGTGTTTGCTTCCCCTAATCATCCATTAGCGGCATTAAAGAAAATTACAATGGAACAGCTCTTACAAGAACAGTGGATTCTAAGAGAAAAAGGTTCTGGTACTCGGGCAACTTTTGATCGCGCTTTTCAGAACAATCATGCAAAACTGCATATCAGGCTTGAATTAGAGCATACCGAGGCGATTAAACGTGCAGTTGAGTCTGGACTTGGCATTGGATGCATATCGCGTCTGGCGCTTAAAGATGCCTTCCGTCGTGGTAGCTTAGTGCCATTGGCTACGCCATCCCTGAACTTAGGAAGGTATTTCTATTTTCTTTGGCATAAACAGAAGTATCAAACAACGGGAATGCGTGAATTTATCGCTTTATGTAAAGCAATGGTCATTGGCGCCGAGCGCAGTGACCAAGTTAACTTGCCAGAAATACCTTAAAGGACCGACTTTAAATGACAAATGTGCAACGTGAAGTAATGAATTATGATGTGTTGATTATAGGTGCTGGGCCGTCAGGCTTGGCCGCAGCAATTAAACTTAAACAACTTGCTAATGACCAAGGTCAAGAAATCAGCGTATGCGTGCTTGAAAAGGCAGCGGAGGTCGGCGCACACATTTTGTCAGGTGCAGTGATAGACCCTATCGCCTTGAATGAGCTTATTCCTGATTGGCGAGATAAAGGTGCGCCACTCAAGACACCTGTGACTAAAGATGAGTTCTTGATTCTAGGGCAAGTCAAGTCTTGGTCAATTCCACATTGGCTGATGCCACCTTTAATGAATAATCAAGGTAACTATATTGCGAGTCTAGGAGATGTTTGCCGCTGGTTAGGTGAGCAGGCGGAGGCGCTGGGCGTTGAGATATATGCAGGCTTTTCTGCACAAGAGATGCTTTATGATGAGCAGCAACAAGTAGTGGGTGTCATCACGGGTGATATGGGGCGTGATGCTCAAGGCGGGGAAACTGCACAGTTTACGCAGGGCATTGAAATAAGGGCGCAATATACATTGGTAGCAGAAGGTACGCGTGGGTCATTAACGCGCGAGCTGGAAAATAAATTTAGTCTGCGTAAACAATCTTCACCCCAGAAATATGGCTTAGGCTTCAAAGAAGTATGGCGAGTGCCAGCTGAGCAGCACCAAATAGGCTTGGTGCAACATAGTATTGGCTGGCCACTGACTGCTGAGACAGGAGGCGGCTCCTTTATTTATCACTATGGTGAGCAATTGGTGTCTATCGGATTTGTAGTGCATTTAGATTACGCCAACCCACACCTTTCTCCTTTTGACGAGTTCCAACGTTTCAAGACTCATCCACAGCTTAAAACTTTATTGAAAGGCGCTAAGCGCTTGAGTTATGGTGCAAGAGCCATTAGTGAAGGAGGGTTGCAGTCTTTACCTGATTTGGTGTTTCCTGGTGGTGCGCTGATAGGTTGTAGTGCGGGCATGGTGAATGTGCCACGTATCAAAGGCAGCCATAACGCGATGAAGTCTGGCATGTTGGCGGCTGAGGCTGTATTTCACGCATTAATACAGGCAAGCATGCAGAGAGAACCTGTGCTACTAGATTATCCGAATGCGTTAAAAAACTCATGGGTTTGGAAAGATTTAGACGCAGTGCGCAATGTGAAACCGCTTCTATCAATGTTTGGTAGCTGGGGTGGCACATTGTTAGGTGGTGTTGAGATGTGGCTGAGTGCTTTTAAAATTCGTCTGCCATGGACTTTGGTGCATAAAAAGGCAGACCATGACTGCACGAAACCTGCATCGGAAATGCCCGTAATCGATTACCCTAAACCAGACGGTGTTTATAGCTTTGATCGTTTAAGTTCAATCAGCCTAAGCAATATTGCACATGATGCAAATCAGCCTTGCCATTTGAAGTTGATAGACAAAGATGTACCTATCAGTATTAATTTAGCAAACTATGATGCACCTGAGCAGCGTTATTGCCCAGCTGGCGTGTATGAGATTATTAGGCAGCAAGAGGTGAGCTATTTACAAATCAATGCTCAAAACTGCATTCATTGCAAAACATGCGATATTAAAGACCCAACTCAGAATATTGTTTGGGTACCGCCTGAGGGTGGCAGTGGGCCAACTTACTTAGGCATGTAAGTGCTAAGTAAGATAGCTTTTTGCTATTGGCTTAATCCATATTGCGCAAATAGCTCAATAAAAATATCCTGTAGTTCGTATAAATAGTTTTTCATTTCAGTCTCCATTCAGATTGCTACTTCAGAATATTGGAAAAACAATTCAGTTTAGCAAGTTAGAGCAGTGTATAGCGTGAATATTGATTTGTATAATTGAATATCGAAATACCATTGATATGCTAAACTTATCAATAGTAGGTAAATAGTAGATAAGTGGAGTATCAATCATGACTTTAAGTGAACTGCGTTTTGTTGTTGCCGTAGCGAAAGAGCGTAATTTCAGACGCGCGTCTGAGAGATGCTATGTCAGCCAACCGGCCTTGAGTTTAGCGATTAAAAAGCTAGAAGAGGATTTGGGCGTACAAATTTTTGAGCGTAGTCGAACTGATATCAATCCAACACCCATCGGTGAGAAAATAATCGAGCAGGCAATTAAAGCGATAGAAGAAGTTAACTATATTCGAGAGCTTGCTAAGCAAGGCAATAATCAATTAAGTGGCTCTTTCCGACTAGGCTTGATTTACTCTGTAGGACCGTATTTACTGCCAGAGATTATTCCAATACTCCGCCAGAGCGCACCAGAGATGCCACTGGATATTGAAGAGAATTTGACGGTTCAATTAGAAGCCCAGTTGAAAAACGGGATAATCGATGCGGCAGTAGTTGCACTGCCTTTTGATGTGCCAGGGATTAATACCTTACCCTTATATGATGAAAAATATTTGGTGATGGTGCCAGTGAGCCACCCATGGGCAAGCCGCAAGTCAGTAAGTGCAGACGAGCTTGCAGATGAAAATGTCCTATTACTCAATAGCGGGCATTGTTATAGTCATCAAGTGTTGCAGGCTTGTCCAGACTTGTCTCGTAAAGGTCAGGTGTTACAAGGAAACTCATTGGAAACTATTCGCAATATGGTAGCTTCCAATTTAGGCATTACCGTGTTGCCATGTAGTGCCGCAACAGACCGGTATTTAAACCCATTAGTAAAAGTCATTCCATTTTCTGAGCCTGTTCCTGTGCGTAGGGTAGCGATTGCATGGCGCAAGAGTTATGCAAGAGAGCTTGCTGTGATGTGTGTAGCCGATGCAATTAAGGCGATTGCGTCGGACTGTCTAGAGATGATTGATTAGTGGTCTCATCTGTATAAAATCTAAAGCATCCTCTGCCGGCACGTTTAGCTTCATACATTGCTTGGTCTGCAACACGCATCAGTGAGACTACATCACTGCCATGTAGTGGGTATATACCAATGCCTATGCTACAAGAAATATGAATCGTATGTTGCTCAATCAGAAAAGGCTGTGTCAAAGCAGATACCACTTCGTTAGCGACCATCGCAGCATCTTGGTTTGACTCAATTTGCGAAAGTACAATGACAAACTCATCACCACCTATACGGGCAACAGTGTCGGTTTGTCTTTTTATACGCGTAGTCAGACGTTCTGCAACTGCTTTGAGTAATAAGTCTCCAATGTCATGGCCAAGTAAGTCATTGACTGGTTTGAACTTATCTAAGTCTAAAAACATGAGCGCCAGTTTCGCTTTCTCTCTCCGAACTTGCGCTAATGCCTGATGTAAGCGGTCTGTCAGTAATGTCCGATTTGGCAGGTCTGTGAGCGGGTCGTAATGTGCAAGATGGTGGACTCGTTCTTCAATCGACTTTCTCGCAGTAATATCAATCATCGTACCAACATAATGCGTGACAATATTGTCCCTATTTTTCACTGCAGTAATTGTCAGCCACTCTGGATAGATCTCACCGCATTTACGTTTGTTCCAGATTTCGCCTTGCCAAGAGCCTTGGCTTTGGATGCTATCCCACATTTCTTTATAGAAAGCAGCATCGTGTACACCAGATCTTAACAAGTTCATTTTTTTACCGACAGCTTCGTCTGCCGTAAAGCCTGTAATTCTAGTGAAAGAATGATTAATTTTTAATATATTCGAGTAAGCATCCGTCACTATCATGCCTTCTTGTGATTCGAAAGCTGTCGCGGCAATTTGAAGCTCGGTTTCAATTTTCTTTCGGTCTGAAATATCCCGTGCGAAGCCAACAGTTCCCAATAAGTTACCATCCTGATCAGTCACTGGTGCTTTAAAAGTTTCAATCCAGTGTTGATTACCTTTGGTATCAACATAAGTTTCTTCAACGGATTTTGGTTGCCTTGTCTGTAATACGGATAAGTCATCCTTACGATAGTTTTCAGCAATCTCTATTGGCGAGTAGTCAAAGTCTGTCTTGCCAACCAAGCTCTCAGGGTTATTTTCACCAAAGTTATTGGCGTGTACTTTATTAACTGATAAAAAGCGACTTTCCAAGTCTTTAAGCCAGACCATGAAAGGAAAGTTATCTAACAATGCACGTTGATAGCCTTCTTTTTTCCGTAACTCTGACTCGACACTTTTTAAGTGACTGATATCGACATGAGTGCCAATGAGTCTTTGTGGTTTAAGTACTACTCCATTTACATCGAGGGCTAACTTTGCGCGAGAAAGGATATCAACCCAATGTCCATCCTTATGCTTCATGCGAAACTCTGTTTCAAAGCTCGCACGATCACCATTGATATAAGACTGCGCATGCGCTAATGTAGCTGCACTGTCTTTAGGGTCGACTAGTGAGGACCATGTGTCGAGGGTGTTACCTAATTCGTCATCACGATAGCCAAGCATTGACTTCCAACGGGGGGAGTAATACACCTCGTTAGTGTCTAGATTCCAATCCCATAAGCCATCGTTGGCACCTTTTAATGCAAAGTTTAAGCGTTCACGATTGATGATCTGTTCAGCTTCAGATTTCTTTATTTGGGTAATATCTTCGTAAATCCCCAATACACCGATTACTTCTCCAGAATTTTGACGTAGCGGAATTTTAGAGGATTTAAGAATCATTTCATGGCCATCTGCAGTTTTCTCAAGCTCTTCATAAGAGGCTTTCGGTACTCCAAGTTGCATCACCTCAAGATCAATTGCACGATAGTAGTCTGCGCGTACTTGCCAAGCTAAATCATCATCGTATTTTCCGATAATTTCGTTAACATTATTGAAGCCGGCATCCCTTGCAAAATTGCTATTGCAGCCGATATATCTTGAGTTTTTATCCTTCCAAAAGATTCGCATAGGAATCGTTTCAATAATAGATTGCAAGATATTGCGAGATTCTGTGAGCGCATCAAATAGATTAGCTTTTTCAGAAACATCAAATAGCACGAGTAGTTGAGAGCCTGAAACTCCTTTGTCTAGTGGGGTAGTGGTTGCGATGATTGATTTCACTGCTTGATTTTTACAATGAATTTTTAGATCTAAAGGTACAAACGAACTTTGATTAATTGCACAATCATTTAAATGATTGTTCCATGATGCTATGACTGAAGCTCTATAGTGCTCCTCAGGGTATGCCTTCAGCCACCAATCGCTGATTGTCGTTATATCTTCATGCGTATAACCAAATGATTTAGTGAATTGTGGATTAAGCCTGATTAGTTGGCCTGTATCTTTAAAAACGGCAATTGGCACCGGACATACATCGATAATTGCATTTAGATGTTCATTGTGCTGATGGAGTTGATGAAGGGTTTTTAATAGATAGATCAAAAGCCCACTCACAATAGAAGCGGCTAACACAGCACTTACAAACCCAGTAATGAGATAATTTGTGGTTACTTTACCTTCTAGCAGAAATTGCATCGTTGCTACAGTAGGTAAAGTAAGTGCAATGGCTAATATGACAGCTATCAGCCATAAGTGCCATTTCTTCTTACTGAGCAATATTGGGATTAAAGTATGTTTCAAGTGAGTCCTAGCTTTCAATACTTTGTATTCATATCCTATACCTAAGACTACAAAATCTTTTGATTAAAATCAAAAGTGCTGGCGGTGTAGCAACATAAACAGAATGTCTACTTTGACAAGTCTACATCTATAACACAGATATTTAATGTGCAGGCTTGCAGGCTAATAAGTAACGTAAAGCCGGTAACCAGCAACGCTCACATCTTGCGTGGTAATGGCAAGTTTAATCTTAATTTCTCTACCAGCGCTGAATCCTGCAGCGATATCTGTCTTTGGTGGTAAATACTCTGCTGGTTTAAATATACGTCTTAACACAGCACTGTCATTGGTGTCTGTTAGTGTGAGCTCTACGTTTGGGTAAGCCTGTACAAAGCTAGCCTTGTTAAAAAGGCTGCTGCTAAGATGCATGACACCTGTATGTTCTAAATCTTCCTGCATATCAGAGTCATCAATGATAATCCATTCTATTTGCTTAGGAAGCTCAATACTGCAATGTAGCTGTTGGCAAGCGGCTAGCAAATTCGGTTTTAAATTTGGATAATAAATGGCAATCGTATTACGTAAAAAGTAGACGCTCTGGCCCGCAGCAATCAATAGCAGAAGAAACACACCCAAAATCCATAGCCAGCGAAGACGCTTATTGGCAATCTTTTTTCCGTCAAGCTTTGCGTGTTTTGCAAGGTCATTAAAGTAGTGAGATTGATTTCCAGGGATGAAGCTCAGATTTGTTACGTCATTGACTGGCTGTTCTTCTAGACGAGCAAGACTGTCTGACTTGTCAGTAATCGTGTCAGCATCAGTACTAAGCTGACTCAAATCTGCTTGTATCGCTTCTGAACGTTCTAAGCCATGGGAGACCGCTTCTTGTTGGGCTGTCGTTGACTCAATCGCTTCTACTGTTTGATTTTGCGTACTAGAGAAGGATTGTTGCACCTTCTCTGGTGTATGGTTTTGGTGTTGAATATCATTTGATGACGCGACCTCTGCAATGGTGCTATGGTCAAGGGTAGGCCAAGAGGATGAATGCGGTGTGTTAGATTGTTCGGTAATGGATGGTGCTGATGAAGTGCTCGTAACTTCAGTGACTGTGCTACTTTCCTGTATTGGTTGATCAGCGTGTGCTTGAGCGATAAATTGATCTTTAGCATTAAATACATGAAGACATTGGCCGCAACGTACTAGCCCACCATGCTGATTGAGCTGTGCTTCACTAACAAAGAATTGAGTTTGACAATTAGGGCAATGGGTTATGTCGCGCATTTTTTCGTGCCTGTGAGCAATACCCAAGCATCCATATGCTGTGGTGTGCCCATATCAAACCATTCAGAATAAATGGCAGAAACAGCGGATTCTTGTTCACGTAAAATACCAGAAAGTGCAATTTTCCCCCCAGCCTTGCATGACTTTGCTAATGCAGGCGCCAGAACACTCAATGCACTGGATAAAATATTGGCAACTACAATATCAAACTCTTTAGATTGATATTGGTTCGCATCATAGAACTCAGCTTCTACTTGATTCTGCTCAGCGTTGTATAGGCTAGATTGAATAGCTTGCGTGTCGATGTCAGTACCCACAACTTCTTCTGCGCCTAGTTTTTTAGCCGCAATTGCTAAAATGCCTGATCCACAACCGTAATCGAGCACGGAGTTTCCTGCGTTCACAGTCTGTGTCAGCCAGCCCAAGCATAAGTGCGTGGTTGGATGGCTACCAGTACCAAAGGCAAGACCAGGGTCTAATACGATATTGATCGCCTCTGGGTTTGGAGATACATGCCATGTAGGTACAATCCATAGGTTTTCTGTAATTTTGATCGGGTCGAATTGTGATTGGGTAGCGCGCACCCAATCTTGTTCTTGAATCGTTTCGGTGGTGTAGCTAAGTTTGCTAAGTTTCGCGAGTTGTTCTAACTCTTTAACCACTGCCGTGACATCAACACCTTCGTCAAACAAAGCACTGACCAGATTTTGCTGCCAAATGCCTGGAGGAGGGTCGCCTGGCTCACCAAAAATCGGCTGTTCATCAATGGTCTCAGCATTTGCATCTTCAATAATGGCTGAAAGTGCACCAAGCTCCATGAGTGTATCGCTAATTAAATCAGCATTATTATCCTGTGCTTCAATTTTTAATGATACCCAAGCCATACTCAACCTATCTGTTACTTATCTTATTTAAACAATATTAATGCAAATACGCGTTAACCGTACAAAACTTACGGTAACGCGTATCTGAGATTGCTACTTTAAAGTGATAGTTATTTGTTATAAATACCAAGCTTTTGCTCTAGGTAGTGAATACTTGTACCACCTAAATGAAAAGCTGCATCTGCCATTAAATCAGCATGCAATGCAATGTTGGTGCTAATGCCATCAATCATCATTTCAGACAATGCAATACGCATGCGTGCAATGGCTTGTTCGCGCGTATCACCGTAAGTAATTAACTTACCGATCATTGAGTCGTAATGTGGTGGAACCGTGTAGCCAGCATACGCGTGTGTGTCGATACGTACACCAGGGCCACCAGGCATATGGAATTTAGTGATTTTGCCTGGAGAAGGTACAAAGTTGTAAGGATCTTCTGCATTTAGGCGACATTCAATAGCATGTCCGCGTAATTGAATGTCTTTTTGGCGGAACTTCAGCTTTTCACCTGCGGCTACAAAAATCTGTTGTTGCACTAAATCAATACCGGTGATCATTTCTGTCACCGTATGTTCTACTTGTAGGCGCGTGTTCATTTCAATGAAATAGAACTCATTGTTTTCATATAAGAACTCAAAAGTACCTGCACCGCGATATTTGATTTTACGGCAAGCTTCAGCACAACGTTCACCAATTTTGTCACGTAAGCGAGCATTGAGTAATGGGGCTGGCGCTTCTTCGAGGATTTTTTGATGGCGACGTTGCATAGAGCAATCGCGCTCACCCAAGAACACTGCATTACCATGTTGGTCAGCTAGTACCTGAATCTCAATATGACGAGGTTTTTCTAGGTATTTTTCCATGTAAACCATTGGGTTACTGAATGCTGCTTGCGCTTCAGCTTTGGTCATGTTGACTGATGTCAGTAACGCAGCTTCGGTATGTACTACACGCATACCACGACCACCACCACCGCCAGCCGCTTTAATAATCACTGGGTAACCAATTTGTTTAGCGATTTTAATGATTTCGCTAGGGTCATCCGGTAACGCACCTTCTGAGCCAGGTACGCAAGGAACGCCAGCTTTTCGCATCGCATCTTTAGCAGATACTTTGTCGCCCATTAAGCGGATAGTTTCAGCGCGTGGGCCAATAAACACAAAGCCACTTTGTTCTACACGTTCTGCAAAGTCAGCGTTTTCTGATAAGAAACCATAACCAGGGTGAATTGCCTGTGCATCTGTGACTTCAGCAGCACTGATGACCGCAGGCACATTTAAGTAACTTTGGCTGGAAGGAGCAGGGCCGATACAAACTGACTCATCTGCTAACTTTACGTATTTAGCTTCACGGTCAGCTTCTGAGTGAACAGCAACCGTTCTGATACCGAGTTCGCGACATGCGCGCTGTACGCGTAACGCGATTTCGCCGCGATTGGCGATTAAAATTTTGTCAAACATTGCCATGAAAGTGAGATCCTAGTATTTAGGCCTTAGTAATTGATATCTTAGTATTGAGATAAGACCTAATTAATTAAGCGGTAATTTAATAAGCTAAAACGATTAGCCGATAATAAACAGTGGCTCACCATATTCAATGGCTTGGCCGTTATCAACTAAGATTTTTTTGATGACGCCCGCTTTATCTGATTCAATCTCGTTTAATAACTTCATCGCTTCGATAATACATAGTGTGTCGCCTACAGCAACCGTATCGCCAACTTCAACAAAAGATTTGGCATCTGGAGATGGTGAGCGGTAGAACGTACCGACCATTGGTGATTTAACTGCATGACCTTCTTCGGCAACAGGTGCTGCTTCAACTGCTACAGCAGGTGTTGCTTGAGGTGCTGGCGCATGTTGCGGCATGTAGTGATTGTAATTTTGCGCAGGCATGCTGGCGGTGAAGTTGCGGCTGATACGTACTTTTTCGCCGTCTTCTGTGAGTTCTAATTCTGAAATACCTGATTCTTCTACTAGATCAATAAGCTTTTTAAGTTTACGTAAATCCATGATGACCCCTAACTAATTCGATATAAATTATTATTTTAAGAATGATTAATTTTTTCAATAGCGAAATCTAGAGCAAGCTCATAACCTTTTGCACCTAGTCCGCTAATAATGCCAACAGCGATATCTGTAAAATATGAATGATGACGAAATGACTCTCGCGCAAACACATTTGACAAGTGTACTTCTATAAATGGAACTTTGACCGCGCTCAACGCATCGCGCATTGCAACGGATGTGTGAGTGAACGCTGCCGGGTTGATGATGACAAAATCTACACTTTTAGTGGCAATAGACTGAATTTTATCGACAAGATCAGCCTCCGCATTGCTCTGAAAAGCTTCTAATGTGATATTGGCAGATTTAGCCTTATTAGTGAGTGTTTGATTAATGCTATCAAGTGTAGCGTTACCATAATGCTGTGGCTCACGCAGTCCTAATAGGTTCAGGTTAGGGCCATGTAATACCAAAATGTGCTTAGTAGCCATGACGACTCACCTGATTTAAACGATTTTTGCATAAATTACGATAATTCATAAACGCGAGTTTGCCGAAGTTAAAGGGTTTTGTCCAGCAACTTTAGAGAATTTAAGCGAATTTACCTTGCTCAATTCTACTAATCCCATCACCAAAGTATGGTCTTGAATTCGCTTATAAATGACTAGATGGCATTTGTGCCTAGAGCGATTAAAGTGAGAGTAAGGGGTTGATCGCTGCTTCTAAGATTGTTTTGTTAATGCGCCCAAAGTGCGTATTAACTACTTTACCATCTGCATTAATGATGACGGTGTAGGGTAAAACGCCCTTATCATTACCTAACTGCTCCCCTAACAAACTGCCTTTGCTTTCGTCTGCAAAAACAGGGTAATTAACTGCCGATGTTTTTAAATATTCGGCAACCATTGCTGGGTCATCAATCGCGATACCTAATACGATGACATTTTTATCTTTATAAGATTGCTGCAGTGCAATTAATTCAGGCATTTCTTCTTTGCAAGGAGGGCACCAAGTTGCCCAAAAGTTAACAATAATGATTTTGTTTTGATATTCCCCGAAGTTTTGCATTTTTCCAGAGATATCTGGCAAGTTAGCTGCATACAGCGGCGAGCTGCTAAGTTTGCTATCAGCGTCGGCGTTCGAAAATTGCCCTTTCAGTAATACCAGCGTTGCGGCTACTACACTAACAATTAGAGCAATAAAGAAAAGTGGTTTTAGTATCTTGTTTAGCATTGAATGGTTTCTGGTAGGCAACTACCACGTTGATCTAGAATTTGTAGAAAGGCGTCTGCATTTTTATAGCCGACCACTTTTAAGTGAGTTTCTTCGGTCGCTTTTGCGCTAAAAAACAGAATACCTGGCGGGCCAAATAGGTTAAATCTCTGCATGAGTGCTTTGTCATCATCTGTATTATTAGTGACATCTACTTGCAATAATAATGTGTCTTTTAGTGCTGATTGGATGCGCGCATCGCTAAACGTAAACTGTTCCATCTCTTTGCAAGCCACGCACCAGTCTGCATAAAAATCGAGCATGACGGGTTTCCCTTGTGCATTTTGAAGCGCATTGTCTAACTCACTAATGTTTTTGATGGGTCGGAAGTTCAGGTTTTTATGCTGCTGTTGGGCATTAGATGCAGTAGCAACTAACCCACTGAGTGGTTGTAATGGTGATTTTGCATTAGAGAGCGCGCCAATCAGCATGGCTAAACCGATGACGACCATCATTACTCCGATGCCTTTCCAGAACTTAAGTGCTGGCTTTGCATCCGTAGGCAGGCTATCTAGTGCATGCATGTAAATGGCTGGCACAATCAGTAGCGCAGCCCATAGCGCTAGTTGCACTTGCATAGGAATGACAGGTGCAATCAGCCATATTGCTACCGCTAGCATGAGTACACCGAATAAATTACGGACCGCATTCATCCAACTGCCTACTTTGGGCAGAAGTGTGCCTGCCGATGCCCCAATGAGCAGTAGTGGGGTGCCCATCCCTACGGATAGTGAAAATAAAGCGACTCCACCTAGTAAAACGTCGTTAGTTTTGCTGATGTAAAGTAATGCGCCAGCCAATGGCGCTGCCACGCAGGGGCTAATAATAAGTGCAGATAGTACGCCCATGAGAAAATCACTAAAAAAGCGTCCACCCTTAATACGACGGCTTAAGTTCATTAGGCCATTTTCTATACCACTTGGTAGCTTAAGTTCGTAGAAACCAAACATAGAAAGTGCCAGCAGTGCAAAGATAAGTGCACCAAATCCTAATGCCCATGGCGTTTGTAATGCACTACTGAGCATTTGCCCTGAGAGCCCAGCTGCGATGCCTGCAAGAGTGTAGGTTAAGCACATCCCCAAGGTGTAAGCGAGGGATAAGTTAAACGCGTGTAAGCGCGAAACATGCGCATTTTTACCGATGATGATGGAAGATAGGATCGGAATCATGGGAAATACGCATGGTGTGAATGCGAGCAATAACCCAGCTGTAAAGAAGCCTAGAATAATCAGCCACCATTTTCCACTTTTCAATAAATTGGCTGCTTGGCTGTCACTTTCTGAGGCATTGTTATTCGCTGCTATGTTGTTAGCGGTTGTCGTTGCTTGACTTGGGCTGGTGCTACTGTCTGGCGTAACAGTGAAGTTTTTGTGTTGAGGTGCATAGCAAAGACCTTTCTCACTACAGCCCTGATAGGTGATTTTAATGTCAACAGGCGTACTAATTTTATCTTTTATCAGCAAAGTGGCGGTAAAGTCTGTATGGTAGACCTCCATTTCGCCAAAGTTTGGGTCATTCTTAATGTCTGCTTTTGGTAATTTTATTTCGAACGTTTGCGTGGGGGTGAACTCAAACTTTGTGCGTGTCTTGTAAAGGTAATATCCTGGTGCGACAGTAAAATTAGCGTCAACGCTTTGCCCATTTTGTTTGATAGACAAACCAAAAGCGGCATCTGGTGATAAAAACTCATCTTCTGCAGATTCATCTGTGAACAAGTTCTTGATACCACTGGTGACATTGCCTGCATGGCTGACAGATGCAGATAATATGAAGAAGCCGAATAGTAAGAAGTACGAAAATCTTTTAAACATTGTGTTCCTTAAGCAGATAGTTGCGTAGTTACCCATTGTAAATATTGAGGTAAGCCACCATCTACGTTGATAGAGATTATTTCAGGAAGTTCATAAGGATGCACTTTTATAATCGCCGCTTGAAGTGCATCATACTGTAATTGAGTTGTTTTAATAAGCATTGGTATTTCGTTCGTGTGTTCTAACTTGCCTTCCCACATATATACAGATAGGCATGGGCTTAAGATGTTGACACACGCCGCTAATTTTTGTGTCACCAATGTTTCGGCCAACTGGCTTGCAGTCGAAGTATCCGGTACGTTGGTGAGTACTAGTAAAATATTTTTTGGATTCGACATTATTTTAGGATAGCAATACATGCGTTTATTGATAGCTTTGATTTTACTCGCTTTTCCAATCGCTGAGATATGGCTATTGATTGAGCTTGGCCAAGAGTATGGTTGGTGGTTGTTAGTTTACTTAGTCGGGATTGCCCTGTTAGGCTTACGACTGATTCGGGATGAAAAGTCGTTATTTACTGGTCGTATGTTGCAAAGTATGCGCACAGGAGATCATCCGATTAAGGCGATATTTGGCAGTGCACGTAATATTATTGCGGGCGTGTTGCTGATATTGCCGGGTGTGATTACTGATATGATTGCAGTGATTCTGTTGCTGGTTCCGATTAAAAACAATCAAGCGTCAAACACGCAGTCACCATACCAAGCCAGACAAGCTGCGAATGATGACGTAATTGAAGGCGAATTCCGCCGAGAAGACTAAGTTGCACAAGATTTAAAAATAATTTATTGAAAATAAACAGAAATATACGACATGACTTATCAAATTACTATTCAGCCTAGTGGCCATACTTATCAAGCAAAAGCTTATGAAACAGTTCTTGAGTCAGCCATAGAGGCTGGTTTTAATATTCCTTACGGCTGTCGAAATGGTGCTTGTGGTAGCTGTAAAGGTACAGTACTAAGCGGTGATGTGGATCATGGTGATTATGCTAGTAGCGCATTGACTGAGGCTGATAAAGCCGCAGGTAAAGCATTGTTTTGTTGTGCCAGGCCGTTGACCGACTTGACCATCGAGTGTCGAGAAATTAATGCAGGGGTGATTCCGCCACGCATTCTTCCTACACGTGTAGAGCGTAAAGAGCAGTTGTCGCATGATGTAATGGCGTTATTTCTAAAACTGCCGAGCAGTGAGCGTTTGCAGTTTATGGCTGGGCAATACGTTGAGTTTCTACTTAAAGATGGTAAGCGCCGTGCCTTCTCATTGGCAAATGCACCACATGCAGATAGCTTATTAGAGATACATTTACGGTTGATCCCGGGTGGACAGTTTACTGAGTATGTCTTTAATGAGATGCCAGATAAAGCTATTTTGCGTATCGAAGCACCATTTGGCAGCTTTTATTACAGAAGCGACTCAGAAAAGCCGATGGTGATGGTGGCTGGCGGTACTGGCTTTGCGCCAATTAAAGCGATTATTGAGCATATGATACACAATGATATTAAGCGTAAAGTAACTTTGTATTGGGGTGCTAGAACCTTAGAGGATTTATATATGCCAGCACTCCCTGAGGCATGGGCTGAAGCGCACTCAAATATTGAGTTTATCCCTGTGCTGTCAGACGCGTTGCCAGAGAATAATTGGCAAGGTCGTACTGGTCTGGTGCATCAGGCCGTGTTGGATGACTTTAGTGATTTAAGCGATGTTGAAGTCTATTGCTGTGGCGCACCCGCCATGGTGGAAGTGGCACATGCTAGCTTCGCGCAGGCTGGTTTACCTGAAGGTGCATTCTATTCAGATGCTTTTAATTATGCGAAACCAGTGCCAAGCGTTGCGACAAGTGTATAGATACGCTTGAGTTTTTTAGCGTAGTACCTATAAATTAAAAATTAAACTCCACTTTCATAGTGGCGTTTAATTTTATAAAGCGTATTTTAATATGCAGATAGTTAGCTTATTTGAAAAGTAGCGATTGTTTATTCTTTTCAGCAGCAAGTTTCTGTATCAGCGTTTCAAGATCTGAATTTTGAATCAAGTCCTGAGCTAACTTGGCAGCAGCCTCTGCTTTCTCAAAGTCTCCCTCTGCAAGTGCATGCATGCCCTCTAAAAGGGCAGTATTGCCTGCTTTTAGGCGCAGGGATTCTTTTTTATTTTTTCTGATCGCCGGTAAGTGCCTTAAAAACCTTAAAAATCTAAGAAGGTGATGTAAGCCAAAAACACTTAGCACGAAGACAACTAAAAAGAAGTTAAACGAGATTTGAATGCGGTAAGGTGAACGAATAATCAGCACATATCCTTGATTATTACTGGCTAACCACAGGATTAGGATAATGGCGAATAATGTTAAAGCCCACCAAAAAAATCTGTTTTTAAGCATGACGCTTACTCGCTCTTCTCAAGCATGAGTTTGTAACTACTTACCGCCGCTAAGCTATCGCTTAACTGTGGAAGCTCTAGGCTAATGTTGTTACTAGAGAGCTTTTTCAACAATACGAGGGCTTTGATGGTATCTGGGTGTTTTGTATCAAAATATTGATTAAGCCAAGTGTTCACCATGTTGAGGTCGGCTTTGTAGGTGCTTTCATCATGTTGTAGTAAGGCGATTCGGGCAGTGAGTAGCCTCAGTTTAAGGTTTTCACGTAAATATAATGCGTGCTCTGCAGCAAGCAGAGGTGGCTCTGGTTTATCAATACGCTCTACTGTGACCAAGTTCTTAATGTCATCCCAGATTGCCCACCAGAATTTTTGGACGCCTTGTAACGATTGAACTGGCGCTGGATTGAGATTAGCGTTCACGTTGAGTGTTGGTTGGCGCTCGCTAATGAGTGGGATGGTATTACATAGCTCAGCAAGGTAAGTGAGTTGCGTACTCATTGCAATCATATCTATTTGTGGCAGGTCGCGCAAAGTTTCGATTTCAACTTGTAAGATTTCGCGTAGTTGCACGGCTCTTGGTAAGTCTAGCGGCTGTAATCGATGGTCTGCTGCTTCAAGTGCAAGGAGTGCAGATTTAACATTGCTAGCTAGTTGTAACTGTTGTTTTGCAATCGTTAGCAATTGTTCTACTTCTGCAACAGCAGTGGCTTCACGGTTCTCTGCGAGTTGAGTGTAAAGCGTTTGTAATGCCTCTTGCTGATCGCGTGATTCTGCCAACTTTTGTTCTAGAATCACGGTGCGCGCATTAGCTTGCGTGCTACGCTCTTCTGCTTGCTTGGCCAATGCTAAGCTTTGTTGGTTGAGCGTATGGTATTCCTCTAGTTTAAAACTAAGTGATTTTTCAATTTCATTGAATCGATGGCGCGTGTTTAGCCATTGCCAAGCTAGTGTCAAAATGGCGATAACCACTAGTACCATCGTGCCGATGGTGAGCATCGAGGGTTTTTGTCTGGCTACAAATTCTGAATCTGTTGAATTAGTCATGATGTTTTACAAGTTGTGATAAGCATTGCAGCATAGCTTCATCCCCTGGTGCTTTTGCTACTAGCACTTTTAAACCAAGCTGTTGTGGTTCTTCTGCGATTCTCTCATGATTTACACATAATGTAACATGGCGTAACCATTCTGCATGTTCAGACATCTGTAACAAATGACGCATGGCTTCACTGCTGGTCACGATCACTGCATCCAGTTTGTTTTGTTGCCATTGCATTTCGAGCAACTCAGCATTTTTTTGCGGGTTAATGCGACGGTAGCTTTCCGCAAAGTAGACATTTGCACCCCTTGCTTTAAGGGTTTCTGCCATCAGTTCCCGTCCGCCAACCCCACGAAATATGGCGATAGTTTTTGCGGACACATCCTGCATCTCAGGCAGTGCAAGTAGTGTTTCACTATCAAAACGGGTGTGCGGAACCAGTACCTCATGTACGCCATAAAGCGCTAGTGCTTTGGCTGTTTGATGACCAATCGCCGCGAATCTTAAGTGATCAGGAATCCTGCCAAACTTCTTGATTAAAAGCGGCATTGAGTAATCAACCGCATTTGAACTAATAAAGATTGCCCAGTCCGTTACGTCAATGTGGTTAAGTTGCTGCTGAAACTGCTGATAATCATCTAATGCGGAGATAGCAATTAAGGGAAACGATATTGCGGTGCCGCCATGCTGCGTAATGGCAAGATTCAGGCTCGTTGCCTGATCGACTGGCCGAGTGACCGCAATACATAAGTTGCTAAGTAGATGGTCGGCGCGCATGGGTAAGCCTAAGGTAATGTGATTACAAAGCAGCGAGAATCTTATCCGCACCTTTTGAGATCAGTTGATTAGCTAGTGCTTTGCCTAACGCCTCAGCGTTTACTCTGCTGCCAACTGCAGTTTCTACCAACATTTGTTTACCATCAACACTCGCAACAAATCCTGTCATGCGGATGCTATCAGCTTCGCACACGGCATAAGCGCCAAGTGGAACCGTGCAACTGCCAGCCAGCGTGCGACTCATGCCGCGCTCGGCCTCTACACATACTTGTGTGTCTGGGTGATTCAGTGGGGCGAGTACCGCAATTAGGTCTGGACGGTCTGCGCTGATTTCTATGCCTAAAGCACCTTGCCCTACTGCTGGAATGCTATGTTCTGGTGCGATAAATTGGCGAATTCTGTCACTAAGCTCCAACCTAATAAGTCCTGCCGCTGCGAGAATAATCGCCGCATACTGGCCTTCATCTAATTTGCGCAAACGTGTTTGTAGATTGCCACGTAACGATTCAATTTTAAGATGAGGGAAGCGTGCTTGTAACTGGCTCTGGCGGCGTAAGCTTGAGGTACCTACGATGCTGTTTGCAGGCAAGTCTTCCAGTGAGGCGTAGTCGTTTGAAACAAAGGCATCGCGAGGGTCTTCACGCTCACCTGTGGCAGCCAATATAAAGCCTTCTGGCAGATTCATTGGTACATCTTTCATGCTGTGTACAGCCAGATCAGCTCGGCCATCGGCCAGCGCTGTTTCCAGCTCTTTCACAAACAAACCTTTGCCGCCCACTTTGGCTAAAGGTGTATCTAGTATCTGGTCGCCTGTCGTCGTCATGCCCAGAATCGTGACTTCAGTATCAGGGTAGAGTGATTGCAAACGGTTTTGAATATGGCGAGCCTGCCACATGGCAAGCGCACTTTCACGCGATGCGATGACGAGTTTTTTAGGGCTGGTGTGTTGGTCTAAATTTTGCATATGGTGATTTTATCACAGGGCTTGCTTGCAAGCATTAAGCACCTAAATTTTCAGTTTAGTGTTTAAATGATGTTTATTGATGAGTTAAGCTTATGGCTTAATAAGGTTTAAGCTGAAATTAAATTTAAATTTTTAGTAGTGTTAAGGAGGCTAACATGCAATATCAATTTGAAGTTTTTATGGCATCGCTTAATCAATTCTGGCTGCAACTTGCTAGTTTTGTACCTAAATTACTGGCAGTGGTGGTGATTTTGTTTTTCGGTTGGATCGTTGCGAAATTGGTCAGGCTTGCTGTTAAACGTTTATTAGAGCTCACGCAATTTGATAAATTTGCGCAAAGATCCGGTCTAGAGGCTTTTATGAATAGCGGTAGCTTGCATGTGACACTGAGCGGTATTATTAGCCAAGTAGTCTATTGGCTAGTGATTATTTTGTTTATTACCACAGGTGCTAGCACTTTAGGGTTAAGTGAAGTGGCTAATCTGCTACAGCAGCTAGCAGGCTATTTACCACGCATTATTCTAGCGATTCTTGTGATTATCTTTGGTACTTTACTTGCTCGATTTGTCAATAAATTGATGTTTGCATGGCTACACAGTATTAAGTTCTCTGCAGCACTCACCGTCAGCACCTCAGCTGAGTATGGCATCCAAATATTGGCAATATTTGTTGCGTTAGAGCAACTGGGTATTGGTATGCAGTTGATTCACTCGTTATTTGTCATTGTGTTTGGGGCAATTTTCTTAGCTTTGGCTTTGGCGTTTGGTTTAGGTGGTAAAGATTGGGCGGCTAAAACGATTGCAGAATTGGATGCAAACAGGAATAAAAGTAAGTAGGTTTAGTTGCTCTGGCACCAAACCGCACTAGCACTCAGTTGTACTGACTTCATAATGCGGTTTTGGTGCTCTTGCATTGGCCCAATAATGCTCAAAGAGTATTCTGGCGAATCAAATGTTGTTGCCTTCGGCTAACAGTAATTGTTTCAGGCACATGTTTGAGTAAGGCAACCCATTGCTTTTCAGCATGTTCATCATGATTACGTTTCTCATAACCCAATATATAGGCGTTGGCGGCTAGGCAGTTTCGGTGTAGTCGCGTGAAAAGATTGCTGAATTCTTGCTCTAGGTGTGAGAGTGAGTCTTCTATTAAATATTCACGCTCTGCGGTGCGTACCGTAATGTATTTCAGCTCCGCACGCAGGTAAATCACATCGCTAATTGGCACCAATAGAATACGGCCACGCTCGTTAATGCTTAAGTGACTGCGTTTTGGGCTTAATGTCGTTAGCGCTTCAAGTTGACTTGGTATAAGCGCGCGCGCTTTTTGTAAAGCGGTTTGCAGTCGTTCCAGACGAATAGGTTTTAATAGGTAGTCCACAGCGCTCATATCAAACGCCTGTATTGCATAGTTATCATACGCAGTGGTGAAGATAATCGCTGGTGGTTTAGGCAGCTTTTGTAAATGTTGTGCTGCTTCTATGCCGTCCATTTCCGGCATGCGTATATCCAGCAATACAATGTCTGCTGACGTTGTCTCATTTTGTGTGCGATTGATTAGCTCCAGAAGTTCTCTGCCGTTTTTAGCCTCGGCGAGTACGTGGGTGTTATCAATATCACCTAGTAAATCCCGTAGCCGATTTCGAGCTGGTGCTTCGTCATCTGCAATCACAATATTGAGTTTAGATTGATTGAGCATTGATCTTTTTTGTGTGATTAGGCAATGTAATATGTACTTCGTAAGTTTCGTTTATCTGTTTGCATTTCAATGAGGCTTCGAGGTCAAAATGGAGCGTCAGGCGTTCTTTAATATTTTTGAGTGCCATGTTGTTGCCATTGTGATGCTTACTTTGAGCTGTATATGGGTTTTTGAGGATTAGGTGCACCTCATTTTGTTTCGTGTATACCTGAACCGTAATCGTGCCACCACCGATTAATGGCTCTATGCCATGATATACGGCGTTTTCAATCAAGGGTTGTAACAACAAGGGTGGGATGAGGACATCAGGTGGTACATCGTCAATCAGCCACTCTACGTTCAGTCTTTCATCTAAGCGTAGTTTCTCTAGTGCCAAATATTGGCGACATAGGGCAATTTCTTGCGCGATCGGCACTAACTCTCGATTTTCAGCCATCAATACCCGAAACAGGTCAGCCATGTCTTCCAGTGCAGTTTCAGCTTGTTTAGGCTGGTCACGAATCAACGACAACACGGCATTTAGACTATTGAACAAAAAGTGGGGGCGAATCCGTGCTTGCAAAGCTTGTAGCCTAGCTTCGGTGACTGCAGGAGAGTAAGCGCGATGATGTAAGTTAAAGTAATACAGAACAAATGCACTCATCAGCCATGCATAAACAACAATACGTGTGAATGACGGTAGGTCACTGAATATCCAGAACTGTGAGAAGAAACCATGAACAATTGCGGTGCCTAGCGTGATAAGTATAAAAATAAAGACAATGGCGTTGCGGTAAGACATGCTCACAAGTAAGTGATAGCAGCCGTAGAGTAAAAACAGGCAAACAAGCAGGGTGGGTTGGGCAAACGTAGAAATGCCTGTCAGTTGATGGGTAAATGACTCCATACTGTCACTCAAAATAAGTGCGCCTAATATTAACGCCGAGTTTGCGATAATCAGTATGCGTAGGGCAACCCCTAAATTGCGTAAATTAGGCAGGCGGCTCGTTTTTCTCATCGGGTTTTTATCTGCATTTATGTAGTCTGGCGCAATCGCTTTTTCTTAAATGACTTTATTTTGCATTATACTAATGCATATAAGTAGTTTGTTATTAAGCATTTTTTAATGTTGAATAAAATTTGTACGACAATCGCAATTAAATTCCTTTTAGACAGAGAAGAAATGGCGTAACCATTTCAGGTCAACGTTTGAGTTAAGGCAAAGGCTAGTCCTTTCTTTAACACTTTATCTCTGCATAGGCATAAAAAAGTTAATACTAGATAGGCAAATAAAGTGACACAGAAAATAAGCGCGCTCAATAAAAAAGATACCAGTTGGTCTGGGCGTTTTAACGAGCCAGTGGCTGAGTTGGTGAAAAAATATACGGCATCTATTGGTTTTGATTATCGGTTGGCCTCTTATGATATTGAGGGTTCAATTGCCCATGCGCGCATGCTAAGTGCACAGGGCATTATCTCTCAGGAAGATTTCAATGCGATTGAAACTGGTTTAAATGAGATTCTTGAAGAAATCAATGCGGGCCAGTTTGAGTGGTCGCTCGATTTAGAGGATGTGCACCTAAATATAGAGAAACGTTTAACCGATAAAATCGGTGATGCAGGTAAGCGCTTACATACAGGAAGAAGCCGTAACGACCAAGTGGCCACTGATGTAAGGCTTTGGCTACGGACTACTTGCCAGCAAGTCATTGCTGGTTTGTTTAACTTACAAACTAGTTTGCTTGATTTAGCGGAAGCTAATTTTGATACGGTGATGCCTGGTTTTACGCACTTGCAAGTAGCGCAACCGGTGACTTTTGGCCATCATTTGATGGCGTATTACGAAATGTTGAAACGTGATATTTCACGTTTCGAAGACTGTCAAAAACGTTTGAATATGTTGCCATTGGGTGCCGCGGCTTTGGCTGGTACGAGTTACCCAATTGATCGTGAAAATGTGGCTACGAGTTTAGGCTTTGCGGGTGTATGTGAAAACTCATTAGATGCAGTGTCAGACCGTGATTTTGCCATTGAATTTACCTTTGCCGCCTCTACAGTGATGATGCATTTATCACGACTTTCAGAAGAGCTTATTTTATGGAGCTCGCCAAGGTTTGCGTTTATTGATATTGCTGACCGTTTCTGTACCGGTTCATCCATTATGCCGCAGAAGAAAAACCCAGACGTACCAGAGTTGGTGCGAGGCAAAACCGGCCGTGTTTATGGGCATTTAACTGCGTTGTTGACCTTAATGAAAGGGCAGCCACTTGCTTACAATAAAGACAATCAAGAAGATAAAGAGCCATTATTTGACACTGCTGATACGCTATTAGTGACATTGGAAATCTATGCAGACATGCTACGTTTGCCAGTGCTAGAAAATGGCGTAGTGGTCAAAGCAGGCTTTACCGTCAATAAAGAAAATATGCGTAAAGCAGCGAGCGAAGGTTTTGCTACTGCAACAGATTTGGCCGATTACTTGGTTAAAAAAGGTATGCCATTTAGAGATGCCCACGAGGCAGTCGCCTTGGCTGTCCGTTATGCCGTAGACCAAAAAGTAGATTTAAGTGATTTGCCCTTAGCTAAACTGCAATCGTTTGCTAAAGAGATTAGTGATGACGTATATGCAGTACTTACTTTGGATGGTTCACTGAATAGCCGTAACCATATTGGTGGTACCGCACCTCAGCAGGTAAAGGCGGCTATTACCAGAGCAAGAAAGCTCATCGAAAATAAATAGCAGATATTTCCTAGGTATGTATGGTTAGTGTTATTTCAAGCCTACCTAGTTGGATTTAACATGATGTTTAATGGCGCATCTTGATTAAAGCAAATCATGTAAGTTGAACTGTTGCCGAGCGGCTTCGGCTTCAACCGCATGCGTTGCTTGTGATAAAAGCTTGTCAGCTTTTACTGGCCCGTAGTATTCGCACAGTGCAATGTAGTTTAGATTAATCAGCTTCTGTAAGGTAGCTAATTCAAAATTACATGGAAATGCAGTATTTCTGCTGATAAACCAATCTTTGATTTTTTGCGACTGTTTAGCATTTAGTTTGAGATGCGTTAAGTTTCTTAAGATAAAGTCGATGATGCTTTTCTCGGTCGCTTCATCTACCGTATTCCATAGTGCACCAGATAGTGCCACAAATATGGAATTTTTTGCATCAAGTACGATAGTGTCGCTATCCTCATCACTTAAGGTACGTTTGCCAACCTGAGAGCCAGGGTCGCTAAGGAGTAAACTCTCGGGAGATTCTATTGCGGTGATTAGTGCCCTTAGGATTTGAGTGCGAACTCTTCTTAGCTCATCTGTGGTGCAGCAACGGGTAACAAAGCTTGCTAAGGCATAGGGAGGTTTCAATGAAAACTCAGTTTCCCACATGCTTAATGCCTGCGCCATCTCTGTCGCATTTAAATATGGTTTTAGCCCAGTGTAAATGGCGCGGCGTCTTAATGGTAAGTTCATCTGATACTTCTTATATTTTCTGTAGTTGTTCTAGGTTTTCAGCTCTATAAGCTACATTTTGACTAAATTCTGGGTAGGCAATCTCACCGTGCTCAGTAATATCTAAACCACGCTGCTCATGCATAGTGCTAACACGTAAACCAAAGGTTACCTTAATTAAGCCATACATGATGAGTGCCGCAAAGAAAACCCAAATGAAGGTAGCGCTAATGCCTATTAGCTGAACGACGATTTGGTCGCTGTTGAACATATTACCTTTCAGGAATATCCCAGCGGCTAATGTGCCCCATACCCCAGCAAAGCCATGTACAGAAATGGCACCCACAACATCGTCAATTCTTACTTTTTCTAGTAAAAGTACACCCAGCACAGAAATGATGCCGCCTATAAAACCGGTGAGTGCCGCATAGGGTACATCCATGGTGGCGCAACCTGCAGTAATGGCAACTAAGCCAGCAATACTGCCATTCACGGTATTGCTAATTAGAATAGGCTTACGCATTATGACGCTGATGAGCACCGCACCAATAGCACCTGCTGCCCCAGATAGTTGCGTGTTAAGCACAATCAGCCCAATATTAGTGCTTGCTTCTAATGTACTGCCGGCATTAAAACCAAACCAACCAAACCATAAAATAAATCCACCAAGACCGAGCATGCCGATGTTATGGCCAGGAATGCTATGGACTTTACCACTTTCGCTGAACCGACCAAGGCGCGGTCCTAATAAAATAACGCCAGCAAGCGCACACCAGCCACCTAGGGAATGTACAACAGTAGACCCTGCAAAATCAATGAATCCCATTTGTTTTAACCAGCCGTGATCATTCCAAATCCAGCTACCTAAGACTGGGTAAATGACCGCTGTAATACCAATAGCGCCAAATAAGTAGGAGAGATAGTTGGTGCGTTCTGCCATGGCGCCACTCACGATGGTGGCGGCCGTAGAGGCGAACATGATATGAAAGAATAATAAGGTGAACTCCCAGTCATCTCCATCGCCTAATGCAAAGTGATCTGTACCTATCCACCCGGTTACGTTAGTACCAAACATTAAGCCATAGCCTACCAGCCAAAAAAGTACAGTGCCCACACATAAATCCATGTAGTTTTTCATCATAATGTTCACAGCATTTTTGGAGCGAGACATCCCGGTTTCTAGCATGGCAAAGCCTGCTTGCATCAGAAATACTAGAGCGCCAGCTAATACTACCCATACGCTATTGATTGCCAATATCGAAACCGTTTCATTGCTGACTTGGCTAGAGACTGCTCCTGCTAAAGATGCTGCTGGGCTAAGCAGACCTAAAGAAAGGCCTAAAATAGTGAGGATGGTTAAACAAGTATTTCTTTGCATAAATAACCTATGGCATAAATGGTTTTAATTTTTTGTATTTAATACAAAGCAATATATATGCCATGGATTATGGGGGTGTTTACCTCTGATGCCGATGCTCAGCGGAATATTATTTGTTGAAAATGCGATGGTGACTAAATCCTAATCGCAATAATTTTAAATAATCATTTATATTTTTGAACAACTGAACATGATGATTGGTCTTTATACAATTGAATAACTTAATCATAAGAGTGAAAAAACCACGATGAGCACACTTTTGCAGATCATTTATATTAGCCGTTCTACATTTAATTCAACTGATTCATTGAACAAAATTGAGCCAAACGTCGCAAGAATTCTGGCAAAGTCTAGAATCAACAATCGTAAAAACGGCTTAGTGGGTGTATTGTATTTTGGTGATGGAGTGTTCTTTCAATGTCTTGAAGGCGATGAGGCAACGATTAACCAGCTCATGAGTAAATTAGAGGCAGACCCACGCCATCAAGATTTAAAAGTGGTTTCGAAGAAATATATTAATCAACTATCGTTTGCTGATTGGGCGATGAAGTTTGCACCGATTGACGCAAAGATTGGACGTTTTCTTAAAGCAAATGGGTTTGAGCGTTTTGATCCATATTTGTTTTCAGAAGAAACTGTCAGTAAGTTTTTGGATGAATTGTTTTATGCAGATGACCCAACAAATGCTAAGGGAGGGTCATTGCTACCAAGAGCAGATGTTGAGAGTGCTACAGTTCAGCATTCCGGTCAAGTAAGGGCCAATCTAGCGTTGATGTGCTCAGTGTTAGCTTTAGTGATTTCAATATTGTCGCTTTTGGCTGTAAAAAACTTGATTTAGATAGGCTTCAGTGAACTAACAGATGATTTTTATTAGGGTGGCTAGAGACGAGGTTGGTTTTTTTTACTCATCATTTAAGAAAAGCGTTAGTAATTCGTTTAAATAGCGCTGACCCAATAGCGTGGGCTTCATATAGCCATCTTGAATAATCAGCAGTTGCTTAGCTTGTGCTTGCTTGATGGCTGGCTGTAGAGACATGAGGTTAAGCCCAGTGTGCTGTTGAAATAAGCCTATTGGCACCCCGTCAGTTAGCCTGAGCGCATTCATCATAAACTCAAACCCTAGCGCATCTCGGCTAATAACAGACTCACGCTCAACAGGGTTGCCCTGAATCGCCTGCTCCATATAGGCTTTAGGGTGTTTGGGACGAGTTTCTCTGGTGATTTTATCGTGGTAGCTTAATTTGCTGTGGGCGCCTGCGCCAATGCCTAGGTAATCGCCAAACTGCCAGTAATTAAGATTGTGTCTAGCTTGTTTGCCCTTTTTGGCAAATGCGGAGGTTTCGTAATGCTCGTAACCATGTTGAGCCAATAAGTTTTCAATCTCGATTTGCATTTCAGCGCTGGTGTCATCATCGGGCAGGCTCGGTGGCGTATGATAAAACGGCGTATTGGGCTCTAGGGTTAAATGATAAAAAGAGAGGTGGTCGGGGTTGAGGGCAACGGCCTGCTTTGCATCGGCTAAAGCATCCGCTAGTGATTGGTTGGGTAGGCCATACATCACATCTAGGTTAACGCGATCAAAGGTAGTAAGTGCTAACTCTGCTGCATAAATCGCTTCTTTGTCATCATGAATCCGCCCCAACGCTTTTAAATAGCCAGCATTGAAGCTTTGTATGCCTAGCGACAGCCGATTAACGCCTGCTTGTTTATAACCAGCGAAGTTGGCTATGTCCACTGTGCCTGGGTTGGCTTCAAGCGTGATTTCTGCATCGTATTCCAAGGGCGTCAGTGCGCGAACCTGGCTTAAAATGGTATCAATCGCTTCAGGTGAAAATAAGCTTGGTGTGCCACCACCAAAGAATATGCTTTTGATTTTTCTGCCCCACACTTTTGGCGTAGCAAGTTCTAGGTCTTTAATGAGCGCTTCTACGTAGGCTGCTTCTGGGAGTTCGCCGTTTTTATGGCGACTTTCGTGTGAGTTAAAGTCACAATACGGACATTTCTGCACACACCAAGGGATGTGAATGTATAAAGAAAGCGGTGGCGGGTTACTTAAGCCAGAAAGGGTTGCGGCACCAGCTAGCGGCGCTACGGTGTTAATTAATTGAGGCTTGAACTCAGTAGCCGCTTTAATTTCAATAATCTTTTTAATGGAAAATCACCTTGAATGGAAACTTCTCTAAATGGAAGTTTCTTTTAAGTACAGCATTACTTTTTATAAGGGTTGATGAGTGCATCGACTAATTGATGGAGTGCATCACGCATTTGTTGCTCTGATACTTCCATGAGTAAACCATCTTCAAGCGCATCTTGCGCAATTTGCTTTAGTTCATCAAAGTTTTCAGTCATCACTTTTACTTTTTCTGTGCATGAGACAACGCTGCCATCATCCCGTAACCATTTAGGCCATGCTTGCTCTGGCTTAGTCATGACTGAGCCTTTCTAACTTTTGTAGCAGTTTTACCATGGCATGGCCGCGGTGACTAATACGGCTTTTAATGTCTAATGGCAGTTCGGCCACAGTTTTGTCAGTTTTTGCATCTAAAAACAAAGGGTCGTAACCAAAGCCATCTGTGCCACGCAGTTCACTTAAAATCTCTCCAATCCATTGGCCTTCTGCAATGATAGGCTCAGGATCGTGCTCATGACGCACCAGTACCATGACGCAGTAGAAATGCGCATGACGATTGGTTTCGCCTTGTAATGCATCTAGTAATTTCAGGTTGTTTCGAGCATCTTGGCTAAGTGTAGAAAGCGCGTCTGCTTCTGCGTATCTGGCTGAACGTACGCCAGGTGCGCCGAGTAAGGCATCAACACATAGGCCAGAATCATCCGCCAACGCTGGTAAGCCTGTATGTTTGCTGGCATGCCTGGCTTTGGCCAAGGCATTTTCTATAAAGGTGCAGAATGGTTCTTCACACTCTGGTACATTGAGCGTTGATTGCGGAATGATCTCAAGCTCTAGTGAGCCAAGTAAGTGCTGAATTTCTCGTAATTTGCCTTTGTTGCCAGTGGCAATCACAAGTTGATTAAATGGTAGCGCCATGTGTTTAACCGAGTGCTTTGTTTTGTTCAATAATCAATTGTTGAATACCGTGTGCTGCTAAATCAAGCATAGCATTCATCGCATCACGTTCAAAAGGTTCGCCTTCTGCGGTGCCCTGAATCTCCACAAAGCCGCCTTTGCCAGTCATGACCACGTTCATGTCTGTATCGCAGTCAGAGTCTTCAATGTAGTCTAGGTCTAGTACTGGGGTGCCTTTATAAACACCCACAGAAATGGCAGCCACGGCGTCTTTTAATGGTGATTCGTTGATTTTACCGCTTTTTAACAAAAATGAAATCGCATCATGTAACGCAACGTAAGCGCCCGTGATACTGGCAGTGCGGGTGCCGCCATCTGCTTGAATGACGTCACAGTCGATTTGAATACTACGTTCGCCCAGTTTCTCTAAATCAATAATCGCGCGCAAAGAACGACCGATTAGTCGCTGAATTTCTTGGGTACGGCCAGACTGCTTGCCACGTGCTGCTTCTCTGTCCATGCGGCTGCCTGTTGAGCGTGGCAACATGCCATATTCTGCCGTGACCCAACCTTGACCTTTGCCTTTTAAAAAGCCTGGTACCTTCTCCTCCACACTGGCTGTGCATAACACGTGTGTATCGCCAAATTTAACCATGACGGAGCCTTCTGCATGTTTGGTGTATTGGCGGATGATTTCAACAGGTCTAAGTTGGTCGCAAGCGCGTTGGCTTGGTCTAATGTTATCTTGCATGATGTAAATCCTGGATTTCTAGTAGTGTATAAATATTTAAACGCGTTTGGTTTTGCGTAGTGCTTGCTGAATTTCTGCGATGGTTCTTTCGATGTCATCATCAGAAAGATCAAGGTTTTCTGGGTTGTTCGGACGCGTGATGGGGTTCATGATAGTGGTGGTTGAGCCCATCGGCATAGTAATGGTTGAGACAGCTAATTGGCTATGAAGTTTGTCGCCCCATTGCAAGCCAATTGCGCTCATATTATCACCTTGTTCTTTACTGATTTCCTCGGCTTCATCAAGTAACAGTGTTACGTTGTCTGAAATTGAAGGACCATTCAACAAGTGTTTAATTTGTTCGTCAGTAATTGCACCCCATACGCCATCTGTACAGAGCAGTACTGTGTCACCCTCTAACAGTTCTTGTCTGTCTGACAGTGTGATTTTTGGCGGCACGTCGCCACCTAGACAGCTATAAACTTTATGTCGGTATGGATGCGTTGACATGTCACTTTTATCGATCATGCCACGATTGTATAAAGACTGCACCACCGAGTGATCTTCGGTACGATAGAGTAAATGACCATCGCGGAAATGATAAAGCCGTGAGTCACCTACATGGGCGCAATACAGCATGCCGCGTTGAACGATTGCCGCCACAATGGTAGTGCGCGGTGCTTCTAACATCTCTCGCTCTTGTGTAATCTGGTCAATCATATCGTGCACTTGCTGAATATGATCAGTTAAGAACTTGGCCGGGCTAGATAGCGAAGGCATGGCTAGCCGTTGAAAAGCATCTGTCATGGTAGTAACAGCGAGTTGTGCCGCCACCTCGCCGTGGCGATAACCGCCCATCCCATCTGCGACCACTAAAAGTAGTGCATCCTTACTATATGAGTAAGCGAGTCGGTCTTGATTGTACGGCCGAGGGCCTTGGCGGCTATTCTGGAAAATTGTAAATTTCATTGTGATTTATTGCTGTTAAGCGATATCGATTTATTGAGAACATTCATCACTCTATGGACGATGCCTGCTTTTTTATCGGTCTTGGGCATGTTTTCCAACAATGATTTTTGTAGTGAAAACACACTTTGAGGGCGTTTAAGATAATCTAGGCTTAAGCATTTATCGATGGTTTGCAGTAGGTCCTGCGAATAATGGTCTTTCCCTATTTTAACAGCAGGCACGAGTAAATCATTTTTGATACGTTGATTAGCGGCAAGTGGTGATGTGCGTGTCAAGCATGAGTACATGGTGGCGCCAATACTGTAAATGTCGCTCCACGGCCCTAAAAGTTTTCTATCGTAATATTGCTCTGGCGGTGCAAATCCAGGGGTGTAACTGGGTGAGATTTTAGCTTGATTCTCACTCAGTGCCTGACGAGATGAACCAAAGTCTAATAATACTGGGGAGCCATCTAGCCGAATATAGATATTTGCTGGCTTGATATCTAAATGCAGTAGCTTTTGTGTGTGGACTTCACGCAGGCCATTCGATAGCTCGCTAAACACGCGGCGTATAAATTTTTCAGAAACAGGTTCTGATTGGCTGAGTATATACTCCTGTAAGGATTTGCCTCGCTCATACTGCATCACCATGTAGACGGTTTCATTAGCTCTGAAAAAATTAAGCACCCGCACGATATTTTTATGCTCAATCTTAGCCAATGCTAGACCTTCGTCAAAAAAACACTTCAAGCCGTGCCTGAATAAAGCAATATCTTCTGCATTAGGCTGCACCGTGGCACTGTCGGCACGTACCGCAATAGAAGTAGGTAGATACTCTTTAATCGCAACCACATTTTTTTCTTTATCACGCGCTAAATAGACAAAACTAAAGCCACCAGAGCTTAACACTTTGGTAATTTCATAGTCATGCAACTGGTAGCCAGCCGTTAACGCTAAATTCGCTGAGGTTAAATTCTTTGTAGAGGTCACTTTAAGTTGATTTCTTTAATGATATTTACCATTAAGCCTATACGCAGCTTGCGCGCAATCTTACATTTTAATGATAGCTAACTTTTTGTCCTGATTGACTACAGCAATATAGCGCGTAATGGACTGAAATTAAAGTTTTTTGATAGATTGTTTTGATTAAACATCAGTATTTTGCACATATAAACAGCGGTGAGATTGCATTTTTTAGTGATTAATCACCAGTATTTGATACCATGGTGTCAATTTATTTTATTCATTGGAAAATCTTAATATGATTTTTAGCATGACGGGTTTTGCCGCATTAGAACAGCCGATAGAAAATGCCACACTTTTATTAGAGTTAAGGGCCGTGAATAGCCGCTATTTGGATGTGCATTTTAAATTGGACGAAAGCCTTCGAAGCTTAGAGCCGAGGATCAGAGAGCTTCTCTCTGCGCATTTAAGCCGTGGAAAGCTAGAATGTAAAGTACACTTAATACAGCGCTCGCAATCAAATCACGCTCCTGAGCTTGATGAGCAACTCATGCAGCAATTGGCAGCTTTGCAAGCAAAAACGCAGACATTGTTCCCAGAAAGTCGTCCATTGAGTGTGGCAGACATTTTGCGTTGGCCTGGTGTAGTGATGCATGATGAGTTAAGCCAAGCATCATTGATCGAAGATGTAAAACAATTAGTAGAACGTGGTTTGCAAGACCTGAACGCATCTCGTCAGCGCGAGGGTGAGAAGTTAAAAGCGTTGATTTTAGATCGATTGCAGCAAATTGAAGTCTTGGTGGCTAAGGTGAAGCCGCTATTACCTGAGCTGAACAAAGAGTATCAGTTAAAGCTCGAAACTAAATTGCATGAAACTTTAAAAACCATCGATCAAGATCGTATTGCGCAAGAGTTAGTGCTGTTCGCACAACGTATTGATGTCGATGAAGAACTTAGCCGTTTAACAGCGCACATCTCAGAAGTGAAACGTATTTTAAATAGTAATGTGCCTGCAGGTAAACGCTTAGATTTCTTGATGCAGGAGCTGAATCGTGAGGCGAATACCTTAGGTTCAAAATCAGTGTCAGTGCATACGACACAAGTATCCATGGAGCTTAAAGTGCTGATCGAGCAGATGCGCGAGCAGATTCAAAATATTGAGTAAATTATGAAAGCTGGGCACTATCTAAACGCTCAGCTATACCTTAGCTAGCTTGCGTTTGTTTGTACGGGCACCACGTCCGTACAAGCAGGCTTGCTACAACCACACCTTATTCAGTTGATTAACCTAGTCACTTACTACCTATGCTCAAGTGCTAGGCTTTATTTCATCACCACTTCATTGTTTTACATAAAAATTTCGCACATTTATATTGCGTAATCTGTATCCACCATTTATTCATGCACCTATTATGGGCGGTGTTGCCTATAAATCCTTGGTGTGCTTTGTAACCTTATGATTTTTTTTGCATTAATTATCTGGTACGACCCTTGCTTAAGTCTTAACTATCAAGGGAAGGCTTACATCATGAAAAAATCACAACCGCAATTTTTTAATGAAATGCAATTGGACCTCGCTGCAAGTAGCCCAGACGGCGTTCGTGAGATTTATAAGGCTTATCACCAGTGGCTTAAAAATGTGCCACATCATCAGTTGATTAGTAAGCGCATGGAAGCCGAGTTGTTATTTCGCCGTGTGGGGATTACCTTTAATGTTTATGGTGAAAATGACGGCGCTGAGCGCTTGATCCCATTTGATGTGTTGCCGCGGATTTTGTCCGCAAAAGAATGGCGACATTTGTCTACTGGCTCTATTCAGCGGGTACGTGCGCTAAATATGTTCTTGCACGATATTTATCATGATCAGGATATTATCAAGGCAGGCATAATGCCTGCGACCATTTTAGCGAACAGCCAATATCGCCCAGAAATGTTTGGGGTGGATGTGCCTAATCAAATTTATGCGCATATTGCGGGGGTTGATTTGGTACGTACCAGTGAATCGCAGTTTTATGTGTTGGAAGACAATTTACGCACACCGTCAGGCGTGTCTTATATGTTAGAAGACCGCAAAATGATGATGCGCTTGTTTCCTGAGCTGTTCCGTCAGTATCCGATTGCCCCTGTTGAGCATTATCCGCAAGTGTTGCTTAATAATTTGCGTGCCGTAGCACAAACCAATGTACAAGAACCAACGGTGGTGGTGTTATCGCCAGGGGCATACAACAGTGCTTATTTTGAGCATGCGTTTTTAGCGCAACAAATGGGTATTGAGCTGGTGGAAGGCCAAGATTTATTTGTCCGCAACAATGCCGTGTATATGCGCACTACCGAAGGGCCGCAACGTGTGGATGTGATTTATCGCCGCATTGATGATGATTATTTAGACCCGCTGGTGTTTAACTCAAATTCAATGCTAGGTGTGCCAGGCTTGCTTTCAGTGTATCGAAACGGCGGCGTGACACTGGCTAATGCCGTGGGTACTGGTGTTGCAGATGATAAAGCGACGTATATTCATGTGCCCGCCATGATTCGATTCTATTTAGGTGAAGAGCCGTTACTTGAAAACGTGCCGACCTATGAGCTCAGCAAAGAGGATGATTTAGCTTATACCTTGGCGCACCTAGATGAGTTGGTGGTTAAGGAGGTGCAAGGTTCTGGCGGTTACGGCATGTTGGTAGGTCCTGCGGCTAGCAAGCAGGAGTTAGACGAGTTCCGCTTGCGTATTATCTCTAGCCCCGCCAGCTATATTGCACAGCCTACATTAGCACTTTCTACTTGCCCAACCTTAGTGGAACAGGGGATCGCGCCACGGCATGTGGACTTAAGGCCGTTTGTACTTTCTGGAAAGACCTGCACTTTAGTACCAGGCGCCTTGTGTCGTGTTGCCATGAAAGAAGGTTCTTTGGTGGTGAATTCGTCACAGGGAGGTGGCACCAAAGATACTTGGGTGCTGGAAGAAGAAGTTGAAACGCCTAGCAAGGCTAAAGTCAATCAAGTAGAGGAAATGATATGTTAAGCAGAACGGCAGATCATCTTTATTGGATGGCGCGTTACATTGAGCGCGCAGAGAACATGGCGCGTGTGCTGGATGTTACCTATAACATGTCTTTAGTGCCGAATGCCGCAGAAAGCGAAGCGGCTTTGTGGCTACCTGCGCTAGAGATATCGGGCAATGTTGAAGCATATGAACGTGATTATTTTAACGAAACACAGCAAGAATATACGGCAGCAGGGGTGATTCATTATCTTGCGATGGATATGAATAATCCATCCAGTATTTATAGCTCATTGCGTAGCGCTAGAGAGAACGCTCGCGCAGTGAGGGTGGCGATGACATCTGAAACATGGGAGAACATCAATTCATTGTGGTTAGAGTTTGGTCAGTTCTTTGGTCAAGACTTATCGCAAAGCGGTTTGAGTGAGTTTTGTGATTGGGTGAAAGCACGCTCGCATTTATTTAGAGGCGTGTGTTTTGGCACGATGTTGCGTGATGATGCATTCAGTTTTGTGCGGTTAGGTACTTTTATTGAACGTGCCGATAACACCGCGCGTCTACTAGATGTGAAATACCACTTATTGTTGCCCGAGCAGGAAGAGGTAGGTGGGGCAGTCGATTATTACGAATGGAGTGCAGTACTACGTTCAGTGTCTGCCTTTCAGGCATATCAGAAAATATTTAGCGATACGATAGAACCTTGGCGCGTGGCAGAGTTACTTGTGCTCAGGCGCGATATGCCAAGGTCTTTACACGCTTGTTTTGATGAAATCACTTCAATTTTAGAGCAACTTTCTAGCTCGCGTGCAACCGAGTGCAGAAGGATGGCAGGTGAGCTACACGCCAAGTTACGCTTTGGTAAGATGCGCGACATTTTTCAGCATGGTCTGCATGAGTTTTTAAGTGAGTTTGTCACCGCAAACAACAAGCTTGGTGTCGAAGTGCATAAAACCTTTTTAAGCATTTCTTAACCCAATTTAGGCGCTCAACATGTTACTTAATATCGAACATCACACTCGCTATGCATATAGCGAAGATGTGAATTACACCATACAGGAGCTACGCTTAACGCCACAACATGGTTTTGGTCAGCACGTCAGGCACTGGGAAATTAAAGTGAATGGTGAGCTACAGCCATCAGAAGATGCTTATGGAAACACCACACATACTCTGGTTGTAGATGAGCCGCATACAGAAATACTGATTATTGCAATGGGGCAGGTTGAAACAGGGCTTGATGTGGTTTCGCAGCACTTGGCACTGCCTTTGCCTATCTATTTGCGAGACACCCCCCTTACGCAAAGCAGTGAAGAGATGCTCACGTTTGCCAAGCAATATCAACAAGCACATCGCCAAAATGATGCGCTAGAAGAAATGATGCACGCTTTATTATCGCGTGTGCAATATATCAAAGGTGCAACACAAGTCACCACGTCAGCTGTTGAGGCATTTTCCTTAGGTCAAGGTGTCTGTCAAGATCACGCACATGTGTTTATTGCCTGCTGTCGTGCCATAGATCTACCAGCGCGTTATGTCAGCGGGTATTTGTTTACAGAAGATGGCAGCTTAATGCAAACCCATGCGTGGGCCGATGTGTATGTGGCGGGTGAAGGCTGGCAGAGCTTTGATGTGTCTAACGGTTGCCGCGCGGGTGAAACGCATGTACGTTTGGCAACTGGCTTAGATTACAGAAGTGCCAGCCCAGTCAGCGGTATGCGCTCTGGTGGGGGTGTTGAAGGCATGGCATCGAGTGTGATTGTTAATCAGGCAGGCTTAGCGGCTAGCCAGCAGCGAAAAATGAATGCAGCACAATTGTTAGCGCAGGCGCAGTTAAGCCGAGAGTCGCTTACTCAAGCCGCATTGGTAAAGCAATCTCAGCACGCACAACAACAGTGATTAACGTGTTGAATAAACCATTTTCAATTGAAAGCATGAGTCAACAAATGAAAAACCCTGTTCAATCGCTAGCCTCTGAACGGCATGGTGACAAAGAAAATTCCAGGTTTTTTGAAGAAAACCTGATTCGCTTATTAGAAGAACGTGATGCCTTAGGCTTAACCGCAATGATTCATGAAATTGATGCGCTCATGATTTCAGTCGATCCTGGCCATGCTATTCAGTATATCGCTGAGTTAGCCCTCATGACGCCGTATCATTATCTAGTCACACTAGAAAGTGAGCAGCATTTAACGCATATATTGCGGATTGATTTAAATTCACCAGACATTTTATTGCGTGAGGTAAAAGATCCTAATATCCGCGGTATTTTTAGAAGCCTGAATGAAATTTATCCGATAGGCGCTAAAAAACCTAATAGCCGTTATATGGGTGAGATTCTGCGTGTAAGTAACTTGCATAGCGTAGTAGATTTGCAAAAAGCGCGTGATTTCAGATTTTTCAGCCAAGATGAAGTACGTAAATTAGATTTTCCTGGCAACCTTGCTGTGAGCAAACCCTCGCCCTATACGCATAATATTGTGGCTTATCTAGAAAGGGCGCCTGATGAAATGCGTGTCTATTCGTTAGGGGTAAGTACTATTTCACCAGAGGCGCAAGCTGCCTACGAAAAAGCAAAAACTTTGCAAAATAAACTAGGTATCAGCGACTTGCTATTGCCGCTGGACCATTTGGCAACGCGCGTGTATAGCCAAAACCGTGAAGTTGCCATTTTGGAATATCTATCATGGTCTAGCTATTACTTCTGGGGTGCCTATAACATTAAAGACCAGAATTCATCGACTAACGTCACAAAAAGCACGCATGCGATACCAGAGTCTAAAAGCCCTGCAAAAGTGTTTACAGCTAACAATACACCCTATTTTATTAATCATTTAGAACACTTGCCATCACCCACCGAGACTTTTGTACGGAACTATGGCCCGCGCTTGCACCACATGGCAATTTCAGTAAAAGATGGTGAACGTCATGGAAAAGAGCATATCGATATTGTCGTCGATGCGATTTCGCAAAACGGTAAAGGCTTTTTATTAGATGTGATTGGCTCCAAAGAGCAAGGGCTAAAGCAGATATTCTCCAACGCTTCCGAGCATTCTTCACTTATCATTGAATACGTACAACGTTATGGCGGGTTTGATGGATTTTTTACTAAAGAGAATGTGGCAAAACTGACTGAAGCGGCTGGTTTTATGTAAATTTCGTTTTTGTTTAACAAACAGCGCATATTGCCCATGTCTAATGATGTTTAGGCATGTATTTCTTCGCTGTAGTTTTTTGGCTAGGTATTACGCAAAATGGTATGATTACCTTTCTTCCAAATTAAACAAAAATTATGACTTATTGTGTCGGTTTATTGCTGAAACAAGGATTAGTGTTTGCTTCTGATACGCGTACTAATGCAGGTGTGGATCAAGTGGCCTCTACGCCTAAAATGCATATTTTTGAGCTTAAAAACGAGCGTGTTATCGTATTGTTAACGGCTGGTAATCTCGCGATTACACAATCAGTAGTCAATGCGCTCAAGGCTAAGGTTGAAAAAAACGAGACTGATAGTAAGCACTTACATAATGTCGGTAGTTTGTTTGATGCGGCAGGGCTGGTAGGTGCTGAATTGAGAGCGGCTTTTGAGCGCGATGGAGAGCATTTTAAAAATCATAACATTGATTTTAATGCCAGTATCTTAGTTGGCGGTCAGATTAAAGGTGAAAAGCCACGTTTGTTTAATGTGTACGCCGCAGGTAATTTTATTGAGTCCACACAAGAAACGCCGTACTTCCAAATTGGTGAAACTAAGTACGGGAAGCCGATTATTGATCGTGTGGTACAGCAAAACAGCGATATCATGGAGACGGTGAAGTGTGTGCTGATTTCTTTTGATTCTACTATTCGCAGCAATGTGTCTGTGGCAGCACCCATTGATTTACTGATTTATCGGGTAGATAGCCTGCATGCTGATTGTCATCAGCGTATTACAGAAACCGACCCGTATTACTTACAAATCCGCCAAGGCTGGGCAGATGGATTGCGCTCCGTATTTAGCGCATTACCAAGTCCGGATTGGTGTTAATCTAGCTCACTAGATTATTTTAATCTTCAGAACATAACAGAGAGTTTTAATTGAATGGTTCCAGGTAATCTTTTTATCATCACCGCAGCATCAGGCGCAGGTAAAACTAGTCTGATTAAGGCATTGCTTGCTGAAGATGCGCATTTGAAGCTATCTATATCGCACACCACGCGCAAGCCGCGGCCAGGTGAGCAAGATGGTGTCGACTATCATTTTGTTGATGATGCCATGTTTTTGCAGATGTTGGGCGAAGCAAAATTCTTAGAGAGTGCAGAGGTGCATGGTGCACGTTATGGTACTTCGCAGTCTGCCGTGGATGCACCACTGCAAGCTGGCCATGATGTGATTTTAGAGATTGATTGGCAAGGGGCGGAGCAAGTCCGCCGTTTATTTCCACATGCAATCAGCATCTTTGTGTTGCCACCTTCTATCGAGACACTAGAACAGCGCTTGAATAGCAGAGGTCAAGACAGCCAAGAGACAATCTCTAAACGGGTTGCAGCCGCACGTGCTGAAATGCGCCATGTGAGCGAGTTCGATTATGTTACAATTAACAACTATTTTGACGTAGCGTTGCAGGACATTCGCGCTATTATCCGCGCAAAGCGCTTAGTAGGCACTGCACAGTTGCAACGTTATGCCAGTTTGATTCAAGCGCTCACATAATTCATTGCGTTTGTTTAGTCTTTAGTTATTAATTTTGTTTATCATTAGGAAATACCATCATGGCACGTATCACGGTAGATGACTGTTTAGAAAAAATCCCAAATCGCTTCCAATTAACTCTAGTGGCTGCTTATCGCGCTCGTCAGTTACATAACGGCGCAGAGCCACAAGTTAACGTGCAAAACACACGCGATAAAACAACGGTAATCGCATTGCGTGAAATTGCTGCAGGCAAAATTGGTGTGGAAATCTTAGCGCGCGGACATGCTTAGTCTGTTTGGCCTTGGCATTTATTAATTTTTTCATACAAATAGTGAAACTAGCATGCCAAAAACCGCAAACAATCTTAAAGCGGAATTATCAAAGTTAACATCGGCTCCCTTGCTGCCTGCGGACAGCAAGGACTCGGCCTTAAGCATACGTCTTCTACAGTATTTAAAACCTCAAGATATCGAACAAGTATGGGATGGCTATCGCTATGCCTATGCCGCCCATGATGGCGTTGTCCGAAAAACGGGCGAGCCTTACATCACACACCCTGTCTCCGTTGCTTGTATCTTGGCCGATCTGCACATGGATGTGCCTACCATTCTTGCTGCGCTACTACATGATGTAGTAGAAGATACCGCCATTACCACACTGGATATTAAAGAGAAGTTCGGCCAACAAGTGGCTGAGTTGGTGGATGGCGTCACTAAGCTGGACAAAATTGAATTTCAGAGCGCGAGCCAAGCGCAAGCTGAGAACTTCCGCAAAATGTTATTGGCAATGTCGCAAGATGTGCGCGTGATTTTAGTGAAGTTGGCAGATCGTTTGCATAATATGCAAACACTGGAAGCAATGCGACCAGAAAAGCAGAGAATCATCGCGAAAGAAACGCTGGATATTTACGCGCCGATTGCCAATCGGCTAGGCTTGAATGAAGTCTACCAAGCATTAGAAGATTTAAGCTTTAAATACCTCTACCCTATGCGCTACAACGCGATTTCCAAAGCGATTATGGCCGCGCGTGGTAATCGTAAAGAGGTCATTAGCAAAATATTAGATTCAATCAAACAGCAGTTAAGTGGTTTTAATATCGAAGCAGAAGTGTCTGGGCGCGAAAAGCATCTTTATAGCATCTATAAAAAGATGACAAGTAAGGCAACCCCGTTCTCACAGGTTTATGATATTTATGGTTTTAGAGTGGTAGTTAAAGATTTACCTAACTGCTACCTTGCGCTAGGTGCCTTGCATGCACTCTATAAGCCAATACCTAGCAAATTTAAAGATTACATAGCGATTCCCAAAGCCAATGGCTATCAGTCATTGCATACCACTTTATTTGGTCCATTTGGCACGCCGATAGAGGTGCAGATACGTAGCGCTGATATGCATAACATTGCAGATGCGGGTGTAGCTGCGCATTGGCTTTATAAAGCGACTGATGCCCAACTTACTGCATTGCAGCAACAAACGCATCAGTGGTTACAGCGCTTGCTGGATATTCAAAGTGAAAGCATCGATTCATTAGATTTTCTTGAGCATCTTAAAATTGATTTGTTCCCAGATGAGGTCTATGTGTTCACGCCTAAAGGCTCAATTTTGGCCTTGCCTAAGCGGGCGACAGCTGTTGATTTTGCTTACGCTGTTCATTCGGACATTGGCAATAGTTGTGTTGCCGTTAGGATTAACCACGATTTAGCGCCATTGCGTACGGAGCTACATAACGGTGATCACGTTGAAATTATTACTGGTTCATTAGCTAAACCTAACCCAGCTTGGCTCAATTACGTCGTCACAGGGCGCGCACGTGCACATATTCGACATTTCTTGAAATCACAGCAATCTACGGAGTCTGCTCACTTAGGCGAACGCATGCTTAATCAGGCATTACGTGCCCTGCATGTTGACCCTAACCAGATTTCGGAAGAACATTGGCAGAAACTGATTCGTGACTATGGTGTTAAAAAGAAAGTTGAAATACTTTCTGACATCGGCCTTGGTAAACGTCAGAATGTGATGGTAGCGCACCAGTTAGTAGCGATGACTGATGACCATGCTGAGAAGCATACCAAGTTGCCAGCCGCCTCATTGGATACGATTACTATTCGAGGCACAGAGGGTATGGCTGTACAATTTGCACCTTGTTGCAGACCTATCCCAGGCGACCCAATTTTAGGCTTTATCAATAAAGACAAGGGCTTGGTGATTCATACGCACGATTGCCCTAGCGTGCGTAAGTTTAAATTAGATCCAGATAAGTGGTTGGATGTTGAATGGGAGCCGGAAAGCTCACGTCTATTCAAAACCAATTTGAATTTAACGGTGGCGAATCAGCCTGGTATGCTGGCTCAAATCGCCTCAGGCATTGCTGATGCTGGTTCAAATATTGATAACGTCAGTGTTGAAGAGGCTGATGGCAGCGCCTACGCTAACTTGTACTTTACCGTGCAAGTAAAGAATCGCGTGCATTTAGCCGAGCTTATGCGAGGCCTGCGTAAAATTCCTGATGTGGTGCGTATTAATCGTACTAAAGGTAATGTTGCCGGTAATGGCAAAAATTCGAATGCAAAAGCACAATAATTGCTGCGCATTATTTTTTTAACAAAGAGTGGGTTATTAAATGACAGCTAATACAAAACAAATTATTCAAACACAAGGTGCACCAGCAGCAATTGGTACTTATTCTCAAGCAGTAAAAGTAGGCAACACCGTGTATATGTCTGGTCAAATTGGCCTAGACCCGGAAACCATGCAAATGGTGGATAGTATTGAAGCACAAATTCATCGCGTATTTCAAAACCTTAAAGCGGTGGCTGAGGCTGCCGGTGGTAGTTTGGCCGATGTCGTTAAACTGAATATTTTTTTGACAGACCTAACTCACTTTGCCTTAGTGAATACCATTATGGCTGAATATTTTAGCCAACCATACCCAGCACGTGCTGCTGTTGGTGTCGCTTCATTGCCACGCGCTGCGCTGGTTGAGGCTGATGCTGTGATGGTGCTTTAACTTCTCATCCTTGCCAAGAGTAAATTCAGATTGACGCTAATTTAATTAGGCGTGATATGTATGTAAATTATGTAGTTATTCTTGGCTAGACATCTCAATGTGACACAGCTCAGTCAAATTAAAGCATTCAGCAAGCCTTTAATCGCCAATTTGGCTAAGCTTGGTATCGCCAACTGTCAGGGCTTGTTGTTGCATTTGCCATTGCGCTATATTGATGAAACGCATGTGACAGCTATTCGTGATTTGCACATGGGTGAATCCGCGCAGGTGGAGGGTGAGATTGTCCATGCAGAAGTTACCTATAAACCCCGTAAGGCACTCATTGCCAGATTAGAAGACGCAAGTGGCCAGCTCACTTTGCGTTTTTTACATTTCTACCCCAGCCAAATCAATGCACTTAAAGTTGGTGCTAAAGTGCGTGTTTATGGTGAAGTACGCAACGGCTTTTTTGGTTATGAAATGGTGCACCCTACCTGTAAGGCTGTAGGTGAAAAGTCGGAGGTGGCTGAAACCCTAACGCCAGTTTATCCAACAGTTGCAGGGCTTGGTCAGGCAAGTTTGCGTAAGGCGATACGCATTGCGTTGCAGCAGGCTGATATGCATGAAACTTTACCTGCACAAGTGTACGCAAATTTAGACTTGCCCAGCTTCAAAGCTAGCCTCATCGCGTTGCATCACCCAAGCCCTGATGTCAATCTGCGCGCTTTAGATAACAAGACCACAGTACATTGGCGGCGTTTGGCATTTGATGAGCTACTCGCACAGCAGTTATCCATGCGCAAACATTATGCACGGCGGCGTAGTGTAAGCGCTCCGCAATTTAAACCATCCAAACAATTAGTGTCTGCTTTGCTGAAAAGTTTGCCGTTTGCGCTAACCAGCGCACAGCAAAAAGTGGCATTAGAAATCGAACGTGATTTAACGCAAGCGCATCCAATGCAGCGCTTATTGCAGGGCGATGTAGGAAGTGGCAAAACGATAGTAGCTTGTATGGCTGCATTGCAATGCATGGAAAATGGTTGGCAAGTGGCATTAATGGCACCTACTGAAATATTGGCGGAGCAGCATTATCGTAAGATGCTAAGTTGGCTCATGCCATTAAATATCAAGATTGCGTGGCTCACTGGCAGCCAAAACAAAAAAGATCGCGAGGCGGCACTCCAATCTATTGCTAGCGGTGAGGCAAGATTAGTGGTTGGCACACATGCCTTATTTCAAGAAGCAGTACGTTTTAAAAACCTTGGCTTGGCGATTATTGATGAGCAGCACCGATTTGGCGTACATCAGCGCTTAGCGTTACGCCAAAAAGGCCAGCCAGAGCCACATCAGTTGATGATGTCTGCTACTCCAATTCCACGCACCTTATCGATGAGCTATTACGCTGATCTTGATGTTTCCGTGATTGACGAGTTGCCTCCTGGCCGCTCGCCTATCGTCACAAAGATAGTTTCCGATGCTAGGCGTGATGAAATCTTGCAGCGTGTGCGTGAGGCCTGTTTGCAGGGCAATCAGGCCTATTGGGTCTGTCCTTTGATTGAAGAGTCTGAAGCATTGCAGTTAGCAACGGCCAATGACACTTATACGCTGATGCAAGACGAGTTCCCTGAATTGAAAGTCGGCCTAGTACATGGTCGCATGAAACCATCAGAAAAGCAGGCCGTCATGGCTGAATTCAGTGCAGGGCATTTACAACTTCTGGTTGCTACCACTGTAATCGAGGTGGGTGTGGATGTTCCTAATGCCAGCTTGATGGTGATTGAGCATGCCGAGCGGATGGGATTGTCTCAGCTGCATCAGTTACGCGGGCGTGTGGGTAGGGGCTCGGCAAAAAGTGCATGTATATTGCTATACCAAAATAAGCTATCGGATACCGCACGTGCCAGATTAAAAGTGATTTATGAAAGTAATGATGGTTTTGTGATTGCACAGGCTGATTTACAGATTCGTGGGCCCGGAGAATTGCTAGGCGTGCGCCAAAGTGGAGTGCCGATGTTGAAAATTGCTGATTTAGAACGCGATGTGGATTTGCTAGAAGCTGCAAAAACCATGGCAGACGCGCTACTTAAAAACTATCCAACAGAAGTAGAGCAACATTTAGAGCGCTGGATGAGTAGCGCAGGTGAGTTGGTGAAGGTCTAGCGATATGACAGTCGAATTCATTAACAACATGCGATAATTCTGGCTGTGAAGACTCGTAAGCATAACTCCCAAGCTCGTTATCGCTGGTTAACAAAGCCATTGCTAAGTCATGCATATCGCACCTGGCTGATTAATAATCAATCGTTAACTGCTAGGCTACAGCAGCGTTACTTAGACTTTTACGTAGCGCCATTAACAGTCAACTTCCTCAAGCCAATCCATGATGAAGCGGCGTCACTCAATGTGTCAGCAGATAAAATTGTACTGGTTCGCGATGTATTGTTATATGGAGGGCAACGTCCTGTGGTGTTTGCACACAGCATCCTACCCAGAAAAAGTTTGCGTGGTGTGTGGCATGGTTTAGGGAAACTAGGCAATAAACCGCTTGGTGCAACCTTGTTTGCCAATCCTAGGGTTAAGCGCACAACGTTAAGTTATAAGAAGCTATCACCCAACCATACTCTATATCAGCATGCAGTCAAATATTTGACGACTAAACCAGCAAGCTTATGGGCTAGGCGTTCGGTGTTCAGCCTGAACTGCGCTACTATTATGGTCACTGAAGTTTTTCTCCCCAATATCCTTCTCCCATGAATACACAAGACATCGTCAAAAAAATAAACAGTTATGAGCGCCTGATGCGTTTAGATAAGCCAATTGGCATTTTGTTGTTACTTTGGCCAACATTATGGGCGTTAATGATTGCGGGTGGTGGAAAGCCTGACTGGATTATTGTATTGATATTTGTTACAGGTACAGTGCTGATGCGTAGTGCTGGCTGCGTGATGAACGATATTGCAGACAGTCAGTATGATGGATTGGTTGAGCGCACCAAAAATCGCCCTTTACCCAATCAAGAGGTCTCTAAGAAAGAAGCTTATAGCTTAGCCTTAGGGTTAAGCGTGATAGCGTTTGGATTAGTCTGTTTATTGAACACGTTGACGATACAGTTATCCGTGCTTGCCTTGTTTTTAGCGCTGACCTATCCATTGACGAAACGGTTTTTCGCGATACCTCAAGCTTATCTAGGTGTCGCTTTCGGTTTTGGTATCCCAATGGCATTTGCTGCGATTGGCAATCATGTACCTACCATTGCTTGGCTGCTTTTGCTGGCGAATATATTTTGGGCAATTGCGTACGATACTGAATATGCAATGGTGGATAGAGACGACGACCTGAACATAGGGGTTAAATCCTCCGCCATCACGTTTGGTCGCTTTGATGTTGTTGCCATTATGCTATGTTATGGCGCTACGTTGCTGCTACTTGGCACCGTGGGGTATCAACTAAAACTATCGTTCCCTTATTACGCTGGTTTGGTTGTTGCAGGTGTTGTCGCGGTTTATCATTACTACCTCATCAGAGGCCGCACTAGGGAAAAATGCTTTCAAGCATTTTTGGGTAATAATTGGTTTGGCTTTTCTGTGTTTGCTGGCCTATTGGCACACTATTTAATAAAAGCTTATTAAACAAGCTATATTCAAACGTACCAAATCTTTCCATTCAATAAAATCTGGAGCATCGAGAGATGCCAAATGAGTCTTGATTGCTAGGTTTCTAAGAGCCTAGTTTTGGCAAATCCCATTCAATAATGTTGGAATCTTTGCTCTTGTTCGGTGTTGGTTTTTCATTAGTTTCTGTTGAGGTGATGTCTTCAGCTGCTGCTTCCTCAGGGTAGACATTTAAAGGGAAGTGAAACTCATCTGCCACTTCGTGAGAGTCATCATCTTTCTCCAAAAGTGCTTGCTTGATGTCTTCTGCGATGACAGTGTCTGCGACATCATGCGGCATTGACGCCTCTACTATAGGTTCAGCACTTTCAATATGATCATCAAAGTCTACTAGCATATCTACATCATAAGAAGGTACTTTCTGGAAAGGAGAGTTCTCAAACTGTGAATACGATTCTTCTTTGGTCGGCTTATTTAACTTTGCCTGCTCAGGTGTATCAAGAAGTGATGCAACGGTGAAGTCTTCATCACTGATTGCATTGTTGCTTGGCTTTTCTGTCATTTCAGATGGAGACGCTTGATCAAAAGAAATATCCTCACCAAAAGCTGCTTCATTAAACGCCAAGTTATCTAAGTTAGTAGTCGTTGGAGTGCTTTCAACTCCGCTAGCGAGCGTTGCAGTCGCTGTTCTATATAGCGTACGTTGGCTTGTTGAAACGCCAGTGCTCAGTAGTTCTGCGATCTTTTTCAGGAAAAATAACTCTTCAAAATTGTTGGCAGAGAAGCCTTCGGCCGGCTGTGCATGTTGGTCGTAAATTAAGTCATTTAAAAACTTAACTGCAAATGGTGAGCCCCAGACACCCTCAAGTCTGGCAACGATATTAGAATAATCTTCGATTGAAGAAAGATCCTCATTTTTAGCATCAAAATAGTGAGGTACTCTGATGTTAAAGTGTTTTTTTGCTTCAATCGCCGCAGCCTCATATTCGGCCTCTGTACCTTCGGAGGCAATCAGTGATAACAATTTAAGCCAAACTTTGGGTGACTCTCTGGGGAAGTCGTTCAAATGATTTTGTAACAATTGAATCGCTAGTAATGGACGCTCGTGCTCTATAAAAACATCAGCATTGTCGATGATGCTGTCATGCTCGTCACTTACATGCTCTGTGACGGACAGCGTAGTAGGCCTAGATGGTTCAATTTTTTCATCATCATACGATTGATCATCAAGAAATGATGGCGAGAAACTGTCATTTTTGGCGTGTTTGCTATCATATGAAGGTAACGTTGATGTTGCGGAAAGCGACTGCTCATCATCATCGCTCGCTTCTGTGTCTTCAGCATTCAGCCAGTTCATTTCTTGCTTCATGGACCGTCTTGCAGCCCAAGTTCTGCGTAGCCACTCAAGCGCAACTATCAGCAAACCTACGCCAATCACAAGTAATAAGTAATCAAACCAGCCGGATTTTTGACTCTCTAACTCATTTTTAGCAAGAGCTGCTTCGTTTCTTAATTGGATATTTTGAGCCTGCAAGCTGATAATCTGCTTTTCTAGATGCGATAATCGGTTTGACATGACCGTCACTTCATCCATCATTTCAGCACTATCAATAGGTGCAATAGGCGGTGCGCGATTAAGATCAATTTGCGTTTCAAATTTTAGTCCTAAGTTTGCTTGCCCGTTGAGCGCGTTAGATGTCGCGCTTCCCCCAGAAATGCTCAGATAAGGTTTGCTAGAGCTACTCGGTTGGGTCGGAGTTTCTTTCGCAGTCTTATCCGTTGCAGTCGACGATGTTGTTTGCTTGGTAGCGCTTGTTTGTTTGCCTATATAGGCATCCATTAATTTTTCGTCAGCACTACTTGTGCCAGTGTTATTAGATAGGCTGGTTGGGCGTTTTTTTGACTTCCGATTTGCTTTGCTCTGTGTTTTGCTAGTGGCTTTGTCAGCTAAGCCAACATTAGCAATGTTGTTAGGTTGGCTAGCTAAATTCGGTTTATCGACGCTATCACTTGGCTGCCTGCCAAGCTCGTCAGATTGAGTAGCATGGTGTGTGTTGCCCAGGGCTTCGCCATGATGAGGTGCTGGGTCTAACAATAAAACGTAATCACGGTCCAGCTGGGGTTCGCAATGATATGAAACACGCAGGCCAAGAATCGGCTCAGTAATAACAGATTGTGTTGTGATGGTGAGTTGATAGCCATCTTTGTAAGGCGTTAAGGTCGAGAACGCTTTTCTGAAAGCAGAGGTCTCATTGGTGTCTGTGATTGTAAAACAATTGGAATCTGGTGATTTCTCGACGTCAGTGACATTTAATTTAACAATCAGTGACTCACCCAAATATGATTTAAGCGTAGCGTCCCCAAAGCTGAGTGCAAAGCTCGCATTGGCGTAGAAGGCTAAAATAAGGGGTATAAATAGTCTCAAAATATGTTTGTTTTCAAATTGTTATACTAAATTTTGATTGCATTGTTAATCTGGTCTGTTAGAATCTTGTACTTGCTTATTAATGTGGTAAAGCTATTGTGAATCAATGCTACTTTACCATAAATAAAAAGCACAATTCATGCCAATAGATATTGGTATGGATACCAAACAAATATATGGATGCCATTTGTTTGGTATAGTTCTTAAAGCATATGGTTGCAAGTTGGTAATAAACTTAAAAATATTAAGTCATCAGTATAATACTGTTTGACAAAACATATTTCTTTAGCATAAAATCCGCCTCTTAATTTTTTTAGCTCATAGTATTGGTAACACAATGAAAACCTTTTCAGCAAAATCACACGAAGTGAAGCGCGATTGGTTTGTGGTTGATGCCACAGACCTAGTGCTAGGCCGTCTAGCTAGCGCAGTTGCACACCGTTTACGCGGCAAACATAAAACAATTTATACGCCTCACGTTGATACAGGTGATTATATAGTTGTTATTAATGCCGACAAATTAAAAGTAACTGGTAATAAAGCCGATGGTAAACTTTACCATAGTCACTCTGGTTACCCAGGCGGTATCAGCACAACAACATTCTCTAAAATGCAAGATCGTTTCCCAGGTCGCGCTTTAGAAAAAGCGGTTAAAGGCATGTTGCCTAAAGGTCCTTTAGGCTATGCAATGATCAAAAAAATGAAGGTTTATGCAGGTAGTGAGCATGACCACGCGGCACAACAACCGCAACCATTGACCATCTAAGGATAAAAAATGATCGGTAAATACAATTATGGTACGGGTCGCCGCAAAAGTTCTGTAGCGCGCGTATTCTTAAAATCAGGTAAAGGCAACATCATTGTTAATGACAAGCCAGTTGATGAGTATTTTTCACGCGTGACATCACGCATGATTTTGCGTCAACCTTTAGAATTAACAAACAACACAGCTAGCTTCGATATCATGGTTAACGTGATTGGTGGCGGTGAGTCTGGTCAAGCGGGTGCTGTGCGTCACGGTATCACACGTGCTTTGATCGATTTTGATGCTACATTGAAAAGTGCATTGTCACATGCTGGTTTCGTGACACGTGATGCACGTGAAGTTGAGCGTAAAAAAGTTGGTCTACGCAAAGCGCGTCGTCGTAAACAATTCTCTAAACGCTAATACGTTAAACGCTATTTGGCGGTGGGGTTTGAAAAAGGTCGCTTTGGCGGCCTTTTTTATTGGATGAAAAACATAGAGCGCTTATAATCAGAAAACTTGGGTAATTAATTAAACAAAATGGCATCTAAGAAAATTAAAATAGGGATTGTTGGTGGCACAGGATACACGGGTGTTGAGTTGCTGCGCCTATTAGCAATGCACCCACACGCAGAGTTAACGGTGATAACCTCAAGAGGTGAAGCAGGGTTGCCGGTTGCTGATATGTTTCCTAGTTTGCGTGGCTATGTTGATTTGGCATTTTCTGATCCAGCCACTGCAAATTTAAGTGCATGTGATGTGGTGTTTTTTGCAACACCGCATGGTGTTGCGATGAGTCAGGCACAAGCGCTGTTGGATGCTAACGTTAAAGTGATTGATTTGGCAGCAGATTTTCGTTTGCAAGACACGAGTGTTTTTGAAAAATGGTACAAGTTGCCGCATAGCTGTCCAGATGTTTTGCGTGATGCTGTTTATGGCATACCTGAGCTTTATCGTGAGAAAATTAAATCAGCTAAAGTCATTGGTAACCCTGGATGTTATCCAACAACAGTGTTGTTAGGGTTGGCGCCGTTACTAGAGCAAGGTTACATTGATTTTTCGGCGCCTATTGTCGCAGATGCTAAGTCTGGAGTTTCAGGCGCCGGCAGAAAAGCTGAAGTGGCTACTTTGTTTGCAGAAGCTAGTGATAGTATGAGGGCATATGGTGTGGCTGGACATCGTCATCACCCAGAGATTCATGCACAACTTACGCAATTGGCAGGTGCTGATGTGCAATTGATATTTGTGCCGCATTTAATACCGATGATACGTGGCATGCTTTCAACTATTTACGTTAAACTGACTGATGTTGGTAACACAGTAGATTTACAAGCTTTGTATGAGCAACGTTATCAGCATGAGCGTTTTGTAGATGTGATGCCAGCAGGTGCTTTGCCAGAAACACGCTCAGTACGTGGTTCCAACCAATTACGTATTGCATTGCATAAACAGCAAACGACTGGTTACTTAACCTTAGTGGTGGTGCAGGATAATTTGGTAAAAGGGGCTGCTGGGCAGGCTGTGCAAAATATGAATATCATGTTTGATTTTGATGAGCGCAGCGGTTTAGAAGTTTTACCGTTGTTGCCTTGATCAAATGAAGCCAGTTCGCCGTAGAATTCGTCGTCACTTTGGATTAACTGCTAAACAAGTTGCAGTGAGGTCTAAGCGCCCGTGGTATTTTCAGCTAGGGGCTACGTTTCTATTTATGGGTGTAGGCTATTTAATTGCTTATTGGCAGTTTGCGACTGGCAGCGAGAGTTTACGGCAGACTGTGCTTGATAATCAGGCTTTAAATACAAAGGTGATCCAAGTAGAGCGGCAGTTACAAATTGAACAGGCAGCACAGAGTGTTTTAACTAAAGAGCTGCGTGAGGTTCAAGATGAAAATATTCATATTAAAGAGGATTTAGCTTTTTATAAAAATATGATGAACGGTAAAAGATAATAGCTATTATCTTTATATTGTTGTCCCATGAGTAGTTGTGGTCTGTAAGTAAGCTACCAAAGTTTAGAGGATTTATGATGTTTTTTAAAAAAAGTAATCGCGTTCAAAATACGATAGACACTTTGATTGGCGTGGGCACCCGTGTTGAAGGTAATATTCATTTTTCAGGCGGTTTGCGCATTGATGGTACAGTCATCGGTGCAGTTGCTGAACCTAATGACCAACCTAGTACACTAATCCTTAGTGAGCTAGGAAGAATAGAAGGTGCAATCACGGCTTCAAAAGTGGTGATTAATGGCGCAGTCATCGGCCCAGTAAAAGCTGCGCAGTTTATAGAGCTGCAAACTAAAGCGCGTGTCACTGGCGATGTTTATTACAACACCCTTGAAATGCACACAGGTGCGGTGATTGAGGGGAAGTTGGTTTATTTGGATGATAAAGCAGAATAAAGTAAAGCTATACAGCATTTGCTATTGAAATTTATTGCGATAGGTCGCATATTAGTAGAGATATTTAATTGAAATTTTAGGAGTACACCATGAGTACAGTTGCAGAAGTTCAGGAATTAGACATTCCTTCACCTTTAGTTTTTACCGATAATGCGGCTAAAAAAGTGAAAGAGTTAATAGAAGAGGAAGGTTCACCAGATCTTAAATTACGTGTTTTTGTAAGCGGTGGTGGCTGTTCAGGTTTTCAATACGGCTTTACGTTTGAAGAGGAAGTGAACGAGGATGACACGCAAGTGCAAAAAGACAGCGTGACACTGTTAATTGATCCGATGAGCTTGCAGTACTTGATGGGTGCAGAGATTGATTATCAAGATAGCTTACAAGGTTCACAATTCGTGATTCGTAACCCAAATGCACAAACTACTTGCGGTTGTGGTTCATCTTTTTCCGCTTAAGCTTTAATTAAACGAAAATTTACACGCTTGTGTTAATTGGGATGCTTGTCAGTACAAGCTCCGATTGACTAAGCGTGTTTGTTTATCTAGAGTGCTAATAGCTTTAGTTTGCACTTGGTCCAGACTTTTTGTTGATGGGCTAAACATATAGCTTAAATAATAATGAGTGTTGAATAGTACAACGCTAATAAATACTAATAATACATAGGCATCATGATTGATGCTCTGCATTTAAATCCCGCCAACCTTCGCACTTTAGGCATGAGAACATAATCGCGCATGATATTTTTGATTGATTATTGTAATGACTGAAAGTGCATACTTGCCTATATTGTTGCCGTTAACGCTTTTTACTGCATTCTTTGGGCTAGCTTTGCCCTTAATCGTTGAGCGTTTTGGTCGTAAAGCAACTGCTATTACAGCGGGCGCGGTCATGGCGACCTGTCTTATACTGCTAGTTCCACTTTTTTCTTTTGCAATGAGTGGACAGCCTGTGCTTGCACATTATGACTGGATGCCAAGTTTTGGTCTGAACCTTTCGTTCCGACTCGATGGCTTGGGTATGCTGTTTTCTATACTAATTCTTGGCATTGGCATGCTGGTCGTGCTGTATGCCCATTATTATTTACCAGATAATGACAAATTAGGGCGTTTTTATGCACTGTTGCTTTTGTTCATGGCTGCAATGCTAGGGATTGTGCTCTCAGAAAACCTGCTGATGATGGTAGTGTTTTGGGAAGTAACCAGCCTCTCGTCATTTTTGTTAATCGCATATAAGTCAGCCTCACATGAATCTAGAATTGCTGCGCGGATGGCGCTAGTCGTCACAGGTGCTGGTGGTTTGGCCCTGCTTGCGGGCATTTTACTATTAGGTAAGGTTGCTGGTAGTTATGAGCTGACGGAAGTGATTGAAGCCGCTGCGCAAATAAAATCTGACCCTTTATATCCTACTATCCTCATCTTGGTGTTGCTAGGTGCTTTTACGAAATCGGCGCAATTTCCATTTCATTTTTGGTTGCCGAATGCAATGGTGGCACCTACACCAGTTTCGGCTTATTTGCACTCGGCTACGATGGTTAAGGCTGGTGTATTTTTGCTTGCACGATTTTATCCAGTGCTGTCTGGGACTGATCTGTGGCTGTTTAGCGTAAGTGTCATCGGTGGTGTTACATTGGTTTATGGTGCTTATGTGGCAATGTATCGTAATGATTTTAAGGGCCTATTAGCTTACTCAACGATTAGTCATCTTGGTTTAATCACTTTGCTTTTTGGTTTAAGTACGCCAATGTCAGTGGTTGCGGCAGTGTTCCACACGATCAATCATGCAATATTTAAAGCATCACTTTTTATGGCTGCCGGTATTATTGACCATGAGTGTGGCACGCGTGATATGCGGCGTGTGAACGGCTTGTTCAAGTTGATGCCTATTACTGCAACCTTAGCAATGCTCGCAGCAGGTTCGATGGCTGGTGTGCCATTGCTGAATGGTTTTTTAAGCAAGGAAATGTTTTTTACTGAATCAATTGTGTTTGATGGATTCGGAGGTTCACACTGGATTTTGCCAATATTTGCGACCATCGCTGGAGTTCTAGCGGTAGCCTATTCAGCACGTTTTATTCACGACGTGTTCTTCAATGGAGAGCCTGTCGATTTGCCGCGTCAGCCTCATGAGCCCTCACGCTGGATGCGTGTGCCAGTGGAGATATTGGTTGTGTTATGTCTGCTTGTTGGTATTTTCCCCGCTTGGTCTGTGGGTGCTTTGTTAGCCTCTGCTGCAGGTGCTAGCTTGCAATCGCCTTTGCCAGTTTATGATTTAAAAATATGGCATGGATTTAATCTCGCATTATTGATGAGTTTGATAGCGTTGGCTGGCGGCGTTGGCCTATATATGATGCGTAGTACATTGGTACATTGGAATAACCAATTACCAACGCTTAGTAGCCGTATGCTTTTTGAACGAGCCTACCAGCACTTAGTTATTAATGCTGAAAAGGTTATGTCTGTGATTGATAATAGATCATTGCAGCGTTACATTGCTGTGTTCTTAGTCTTTGTGTTAATTTACGGCAGTTGGGCGTATGTGAGTGGCGGCAGTAGAGTCAGTGGTGTTTCTAACATGCCATTAGACATTGCCAGCATCATCGCTATATCTGCATTAGCGCTAGGCGCGCTGGGCGCAACGTTTATGCATCATCGACGCTTATTAAGTATTATTTTAATTGGTGTTGTAGGCTTGGTCGTGGCCTTAGTCTTTGTACGTTTTTCTGCGCCAGATTTGGCATTGACCCAGCTTTCAGTAGAGGTCGTTACTACGGTGCTAATGCTGCTTGCACTACATTATTTGCCGCAATCTACACCGAAAGAATCGATCAGTTTACGTGTGATGAGGGATGTGTTGCTTGCAGTTTGTGTTGGCCTAGCGATGGCGTTTGTAAGTTTTGCGCTGCTAACAAGCTCATTTAGTACAATTTCTGATTTCTATCTTCAGCAGTCAGTACCTGAGGGTGGTGGGCATAATGTAGTGAATGTCATCTTAGTCGACTTTCGTGGTTTTGATACCTTGGGTGAGATATCCGTGTTAGCAATGGCGGCCCTAGGTGCGCATGCTTTGCTTGATCAGTTACGTATGGTCCAACCCGCACGTGATAGTGCAGGCCGTTTATGGGCTGATGATGTACATCCATTGTTTTTGAAGATGCTAATGCGACCATTATTACCATTAGCGTTAGCGGTGGCAGTCTATATTTTCTTGAGAGGACATCATCTGCCTGGTGGTGGCTTTGTAGCGGGCTTGGTGACTGGCGTTGCATTGATTCTACAATCATTGGCTGGCGGATTCTCATTCGCTGAAGATCGTTTACCGCGATCCTACGCTCCTGCATTAGGGCTAGGCCTTGCTTTTGCTGCTGGGGTAGGTCTACTCAGTTGGCTTTTTGCTCGGCCCTTTTTGACCAGTACACACGGCCATATTGCAATTCCATTGCTAGGTGATATTGAGTTGGCTTCAGTGATGATCTTCGATTTAGGTGTTTATTTAGTGGTCGTTGCGACAGTCCTGCTAATTCTGACTGAGTTAGGAAGATTAAATGTGAGAGGGGAGAGGGGTTAATGGAGGCGATGCTAGCAGTAGCAATTGGATTGCTCTTTGGGTGTGGTGTCTATCTCATGTTGCGTGCGCGCACGCTCCCAGTGATCCTTGGTTTGGCGCTCATCTCTTATGCAGTTAATTTATTTCTTTTTGCTAGCGGCAGATTAGTGATAAATGCGCCGCCTATCATCCATGCGGATATTAAGCACTATACTGACCCTATCCCTCAGGCATTGGTGCTAACGGCTATTGTGATTGGATTCGGTATGACGGCTTATATTTTAACGCTAGCATTACGTGGGTTGTCAGAGTCTGGTGATGATCATATCGACATGGTAGAAAAGGCTGAGAGCACTTCGTCTACTCAAATAAAAAAGCGTCACTGATGAATCACAGTCCAATTTTGCCAATAATAGTGCCGTTCATTGCTAGCATTATGCTATTGATGATGAATGCTACTCAGCTAAGCTGGCAGAGAGGTGTGAGTGCATTGTCAGTCACGCTATTGTTGGCCGTATCCATAAATTTGTTACTACTTGCTGACCAGTCTGCACCACTTGTTTATGCATTGGGTGAGTGGCAAGCACCTTTTGGCATAGTGCTAGTGGCTGATCGGTTGGCAGCTTTGGCCGTTCTAACTACGGCAGTACTTTCAGCATCGGCCTTGCTATATGCTAGTGGTGGTTTTGACAGCAAAGGTAGGCACTTTCATGCCGTATTTCAATTGCAGTTAGTTGGTATCAATGGCGCATTTTTGACAGGAGATGTTTTTAATCTGTTTGTATTCTTTGAGATTATGTTGCTAGCCTCATATATTCTATTAGCGCATGGTGGTGGCCTTATTAAAAGTCGCGCGGGTTTTGCTTATGTCATACTTAATCTAGCAGGCTCTGCCGTCTTTCTAATCGCACTGGGCTTGATCTACGGGACGCTAGGTACGCTTAATCTAGCTGATATTGCAATACAGCTTAAAACTGTGCCTGCTTCAGAAGCTTCGCTTGTCAGGCTTTCTGGAGCGTTGCTGATGACTGTGTTCTTGCTCAAAGCTGCGGTATTACCACTATCGTTCTGGCTACCACATGCTTACAGCGCGGCAGGTGCGCCAGTAGCCGCTTTGTTTGCAATCATGACTAAAGTAGGGATTGTCGCTATTCTGCATGTACAGATGATCGCTTTTAATGCAGCACCAGTGATGCATGGCTTGCTGGGTAGCTGGTTAATTGTCGCGGCATTAGTAACGATAGTGTTTGCAGCATTAGGCATATTAAGCGCAAAAAGTTTACAGTCGTTGGTTGCTTGGCTCATTTTGGGTTCAGCAGGGCTGTTATTGATTGTACCGTCATTGAATAATGTCGTGATAACAGCGGCTGGCCTTTATTATTTAGTGCAATCAGCGATTGTTGGCGCGGCATTCTTTATGATGGCTGGGTTGATTAGCAATGCACGTGGTCGAGTTGGCGATGCGTTTGTGATGACAACTTGGGTGTCTGATAATAAACTTAAGCTTGGGTACTTCATACTTGCAGCAACAGCGGCTGGCTTGCCACCGTTCTCTGGGTTTATTGGCAAGCTCATGTTGCTTTTCGCCGTGAAGGAAAGTGTAATGATGCCGGCAATATGGGCAGTTGTTTTGATAGCCAGCCTTGTTACCACTATCGCACTTGTTAAAGCGGGTAGTCGTTTATTTTGGGAAATGCCAATTGATGGGGAGCCATTGTCGCAAGAGCGCTTACCTCCAAACAATAAACGACAGCATTTTGCAACATTTGGTTTAATAGCGATTTCTCTGTTGTTGATTGTATTTGCACAGCCCTTGTCTGACCTTACACTGCGCGCGGCAGAGCAACTACATGCCCCGGAGCAATATATTCACGCAGTCATTCCTCACCATGCGGATATTCAAAGGGGGGGCAGACCATGAGGCGGCTAATTCCTCGACCAGCGTTATCGGTGGTGATTTTTTTGGTATGGATAGCACTGAATAACGCATCTTCCCGCGCACATTTTATTTTAGCGTTCATCTTAGCAATCGGCTTGCCAGTATTAACGCAGCGATTTTGGCCAGAGCGGTCAGAGAAAATAAAATTATTACCAGCTATTCGTTTGTTCGGTATTGTGATTTGGGATATTTTGATGGCCAGCATTGATGTGGCAAAGTTGGTGCTTGGTCCGTTAGGTAAAATTAAACCTGCCTTCGTCGAGATTCCCCTAGATATGCAAGACCCATTTGTCGGCACTCTGCTCGCTAGTATTGTCTCGTTGACACCAGGTACAGTTTCTATTGATATAGATCGTTCACGCTGGCTGCTACAAGTACATGCGCTCAATGTTGATGACACTGAGGCATTGATTCACTCAATCAAGACTCGTTATGAACAACCTCTAAAGGAGATATTTTCATGCTAAATACCGCCATACCCATCGCATTTGTGATGATTGGATTAGCGATGATGCTCAGCCTTTATCGAATGGTAATTGGGCCAGATATGACAGACCGTGTGCTTGCGTTAGATACCCTATACATTAACACTGTTGCGCTGATAGTGCTCATTGGAATCGATATGAATAATAGTGCTTACTTTGAATCTGCTCTACTGATTGCCATCATGGGTTTTGTAGGCACAGTTGCTTTATCCAAATATATGTTGCGTGGGAACATAATCGAATGAGTATCTGGCTAGAGTATTTTATCTCGTTTCTGATAATAGTCGGGGCTGGCTTCACGCTACTAGGATCAATAGGCCTAGCAAGGCTACCAGATTTTTTTATGCGAGTGCATGGACCAACTAAAACCACAACGCTAGGGGTCGGCTCGATGGTGATTGCATCGGCCATCTATTTTAGTGTCACAGGTGATGGTGTTAGTTTGCATGAAATAATAGCCACAGTATTTCTATTTATCACTGCGCCAGTTAGCGCACATTTGCTTACAAAAGCTGCACTGCATATCACAGCTGGTGCTGGTAGAGCAGATAAGCAGACTTAGTGATCTAGCCTAGCATTCATCTAGATTTAGAACGGTCTTAAGTTATATAAATTCAAGGTGCATTGACGAAAGTGCACCTTGATTCTGTTGAGTGGCTATCTTTTATTTAATTCAACGAATGGTCTTTTTGCTGAGCCAGTGTACAGTTGGCGCGGTCTGCCAATTTTAGCTTCAGGGTCTGAATGCATTTCGGACCATTGTGCAATCCAACCTGCAGTTCTTGCAAGCGCAAAAATCGCTGTAAACATACTGTTTGGAATACCCATTGCACGCATCACAATGCCACTGTAGAAATCTACGTTAGGATAAAGTTTACGTGACACGAAGTATTCGTCTTCCAGCGCAATCTTCTCTAAAGCTAATGCCAGTTTAAACATAGGGTCATTGTTTAGGCCTAGTACATCCAACACTTCATGGCACGTTTTTCTCATGATGGCAGCTCTTGGGTCCATATTGCGGTAAACGCGATGGCCAAAGCCCATGAGCCTGAAACTGTCAGATTTGTCTTTTGCGCGATTAATAAATTCACCAATACGTGAAACGTCACCAATCTCTTCAAGCATGTTAAGTGTTGCTTCATTAGCACCGCCATGTGCTGGACCCCACAGCGATGCAATACCTGCTGAAATACAAGCAAATGGATTTGCGCCACTAGAGCCAACTAAACGCACGGTTGAAGTAGACGCATTTTGCTCGTGATCAGCATGTAAGATTAAAATCCGCTCAAATGCTTTTGCTAAGACAGGGTTAGGCACGTATTGCTCACATGGCGTGGCAAACATCATATACATAAAGTTTTCCGCATAATTCAAGTGATTTTGCGGGTACATAAATGGTTGGCCAATATTATATTTATAGCTCCACGCAGCAATCGTTGGTACTTTTGCTAGTAAGCGATGCGCAGATATCTCACGGTGCTTTGGATTCAAAATATCCATCGAATCAAAATAAAACGCTGATAGTGAACCAACTACGCCCACCATGACAGCCATCGGATGTGCGTCGCGTCTGAATCCGCGGAAAATATTACTGAGTTGGTCATGCAGCATGGTGCTGCCAGTAATCGTGTCAGTAAATTGTTTTTTTTCTGTCACGTTTGGTAGTTCGCCATGCATCAGTAAGTACGCAACTTCTAAGTAATCACAGTGCTCAGCAAGCTCTTCAATCGGATAGCCACGGTGATACAGTAAACCTTGCTCTCCATCAATGAACGTAATATTAGAGTTGCACGCAGCGGTAGACATAAAACCAGGGTCATAAGTGTATACCCCATGTTTGCCTAATGTGCGGATATCAACGACATCATTACCTAGTGTTCCTGAGAGCATAGGTAATTCAATTGGTGATTTGCCATTGTCAAAACTGAGTGTCGCTGTACTTGTATTATTTTTCATGGTGTTTTTGCAGTTCTAATCATCATTTACTGTGATTATACTTTATCAACGCAGGCAGATGAATGATAAAAGCTTACTATGCTTGGTAAATCGCACCTAAAATGCGTAAGCCTCTGGCGCCAGTGACTTCTGGTAAATTGGCGCTTTCTTGAGATAGGCACTTTTTTGCTAGCCATGCAAAGGCAATCGCCTCAACCCAGTCAATGCCCATGCCTAGTTTATCTGTCGTTTCTATGCGCACTGACCCCATGAGTGACTGCAGGTCGCTAGTCAGTAGCTTATTCTTAGCACCACCGCCACAAAGGTATATTTCGTCTGCTTGACCGCAGTATTGTTTGACAGCATTTGCAATAGAGTGCGCACTTAATGCAACCAAAGTGCGAGCAACATCATTAGGCGCATATTCTTGTGTGGCTAGCCAACGGTTTAGCCATGCATCGTTAAATAAATCTCGGCCTGTACTCTTAGGTGGCTGTGCCGAGAAATAAGGTTCACTTAACATGGTAGACAACAAAGGTTCAATGATATTGCCAGTGCTAGACCATTGACCATCGGCATCGTAGTCTAAGCCTAGGTGTTGTTTAATCCATGCATCTAATAGCATATTGCCTGGACCAGAATCAAAACCGAATATCTCACCAGTATTGCTCAGGTAGGTAATATTGGCGATGCCACCTATATTGATAATTGCTCGATTATGCTTATTGTGAGCAAAAGAATCTTGATGAAATGCGGGTACTAAGGGTGCGCCTTGGCCCCCAGCGGCAATATCTCTACTTCTAAAGTCGCTCACAACAGTAATCCCCGTGAGTTCGCTTAGTAATGCGGCATTTCCAATTTGCATGGTAAAGCCTAGCTCTGGACGATGCCTAATGGTTTGTCCGTGACAACCAATCGCGTTCACAGACGTCGCATCAATTTTTGCTGCCGACAATAGCTCATTGACTGCCGTCGCATACAAATGAGCAAGCGTATTGCCGATAAGTGCTGTTTTTTCTAACTCGTTATCTGTTGGGTGTTGTAATGCGAGAATTTGTGTGCGTAAATCTGCTGAGTAATCAACAAAGTGAGTTTTAAGTAGCTGGGGTTGTTGCAGGTGGTTGAACGTGACCAACGCAACGTCAACACCATCTAGGCTAGTGCCCGACATCAACCCGATGAAAAGCTGGCTAGCCATGATGGTGTCTAACTAAGGTGAATTATTCTAGTGCGGCGATGTTGCTTGTGCCTAGTAATCTAAGCTGAGCCATCATTTGGTTGCTAATCGCCTCAAATTGAGCTTTATTGCTACCCTGAATTGTATTGTTCTTTGGTAACGCAACTTTCATTGGGTCTTGATGCTTACCGTTGATTAAAAACTCATAATGCAAATGTGGGCCAGTCGCCACACCACTCATCCCCACAAAACCAATCATTTGACCTTGTGTGACTTTTGATCCGCGACGTAGCTCTGGCGCAAAGCGTGAAAGATGGCCGTAAACTGTACTGATGCCATTATCATGTTTGAGGATAATCACGTTGCCGTAACCGCCTTTAGTGCCTACAAAATCAACAACCGCATCAGCTGATGCTTTGATACGTGTTCCAGTAGGCGCCGCAAAGTCTACCCCTTTGTGTGCGCGCATTCTTTGCAGAACAGGGTGGAACCTAGCTACGCTAAAACCAGAGCTCACACGACTGAACTCTAAAGGTGAACGTAAAAACGATTTATGAATACTTTTACCTTCTGGTGTGTAGTATTGCATTTGGTTGTTACTATCGCGGAAGCCAACAGCTCGGTACACTTTGCCGTTGTTCACAAATTCAGCAGCTAACACCTCGCCTGATTTAATCAGCTCACCTTGATCGTAACTACCTTCATAAATGACATTGAATCGATCGCCACGGCGTAAATCAGTATGAAAGTTAATTTCACTTTCAAAAATATCTGCGAGCTGGATAGCAATATGGTCTGGAATGTTGGCGGCATCGGTTGCGCCAAATAATGAGCTATTGATTTTTGCTGATTTTAATACTGGGCGAATTTCTAAAATGCGCTCATCTTGATGAGCCTCGTAGCCATCAGCAGTTTTAGTAATCGTTAAAAACTGATCGGCACTGATTTGATATTCAAAATGAAACAGATTGCCATCAGCATCGGTTTCTGACTTCACTTGGCGGCCAGGGATGATGGAGCGTGCAATTTCGCTTGCAACGTTATCTGAGCGAATGAACTCAAGTGCATCGCGATTGCGAATGTTGAGTCTGGCTAAAACACTCTGTAATGTGTCATCTCTACGTACATAATCTTTATACCAAAATTTTTCTGCTAAGTTGGCCTCATCATTTAATGCTTGGTCAAGTGTCGGTAAGCTCACTTCTTCAACCACCATAGAAGTGGCGATATTCGTGGTTAAGGTTTGAGGTGCAATACCAAAAGCTGTGTAAATACCAAATAATGGTAAGCAAGAAATCGCCAATATCCAGCGCAACTTAAATTTACGCGCTGTAAGGCGCTGTAACTTGCGTTCAGCTTTATTGGCGTTTTGCGTTAAAATAGAATCTTGGGTTGATTGGTGATGATTGGGCTCGTTGATATACACGGGCTAACCTTTACTTAATTATTTCAGCTCTTGATACTAACAGAAAATTAAGTTTATACAAATAAACTAGCGGTAAAAAAATAATAGAGTTTAAGGACGTTAAAACGTGAATATTGAAATCAGCCAACAGCTCGCAGTCATCAAACGCGGAGCAGATGAACTGTTAATCGAAGCCGAGTTGATCGAGAAGCTTAAAAAAGGTCAGCCATTAAGAGTTAAAGCTGGCTTTGACCCTACGGCGCCAGACTTGCATCTCGGACATACTGTACTTATTAATAAGCTTCGTCAGTTGCAGGAGCTTGGTCATCAGGTGCTGTTTCTGATTGGCGACTTCACAGGGATGATTGGTGACCCAACAGGTAAAAGCGCAACGCGTCCACCATTGACTGCTGAACAAGTGCAGGAAAACGCAAAGTCATACACTGCTCAAGTATTTAAGATATTAAAGCCAGAGCAAACAGAAGTTGTGTTTAACTCTAAATGGCTTACTGAACTGGGTGCTGCTGGCATGCTTAAGTTGGCAGCCAGTCACACCGTTGCACGTATGTTAGAGCGTGACGACTTTTCTAAGCGCTTTAAAGGTAACCAGCCAATTGCGATTCATGAGTTCCTTTATCCTTTATTGCAAGGCTATGACTCTGTTGCATTGAATGCTGACCTTGAATTGGGTGGTACCGACCAAAAATTTAACTTGCTGATGGGGCGTGAACTACAGAAGCAAGCAGGGCAGAGTCCGCAATGTATACTCACGATGCCTCTGCTAGAAGGTTTGGATGGCGTTAATAAAATGTCCAAATCTCTAGGTAACTATATAGGTATCGCAGAAGCACCAGAAATCATCTTCGCTAAGATCATGTCAATCTCTGATGAATTAATGTGGCGTTATATAGAGTTGCTATCGTTTGAGTCATTGGAAACCATTGCGCAATGGAAAGCTGATGTGACGGCAGGTGCAAACCCTAGAAACGTTAAGGTTCAATTTGCGCAAGAAATAGTTACGCGCTTCCATAGTAAAGAAGATGCAGATAAAGCCTTGCTAGATTTCCAAACGCGGTCAAAAGGCGGCATACCAGACGATATTCCGCAAGTGGAGATTGTCGCAGAGTCGGATGTTATAGGTATCGCTCAACTATTGAAGTTAGCCGGACTGGTAGTGAGTACTTCTGAAGCCTTCAGGTCTATTGAACAAGGTGGTGTTAAATTGGACGGTGAAAAGGTGACAGATAAGGCTTTGACAATCAAAAAAGGTAGTGCTGTGGTTGCGCAAGTCGGCAAGCGTAAATTCGCAAATGTAACAATTATGTAACAGATTCAAAATAGGGGTTGACCAAAGTTTAAAGCGCTGTAGAATGCGCACCTCGCTGACGAAACAACGTTAGCGAAAAGTAAAATGTAGTAGAAGGCGCAGTAAAAAGTACGGTTAATTTTAATTAGTAAATATTACGAAATTAAGGTTGACGAGCGTTAAAAGCTCTGTATAATGCGCACCTCGTTAACGCAAAGCGTAACGACGGAAACAAAAAGTTCTTTAACAATATAACAACTG